>Ga0208027_1000004_pt1 | contig 132295 bp, 162 predicted proteins | sample Colrivmet1563A02_FD_187685 | JGI IMG/M metagenome (GOLD analysis project Ga0208027, IMG submission 187685) | Estuarine microbial communities from the Columbia River estuary - metaG 1563A-02 (SPAdes) (version 2) | ecosystem: Environmental > Aquatic > Marine > Intertidal zone > Estuary | place...
GGCGATCGAAACTACGAGTGGCTAAGCGTCAATTCAAACGGAGATGCAATCCTTTGCTGCAATGATTATAACTTTGATTATATCTTTGGTAACATTCTTGAACAAGAACTGAGTGAAATGTGGCACAGCGAGAAGCACGTCGAGACCATCGACAGAGCCTACAACAACATTTGTACAAAGTGTAGCGCATCAGTCACGAAATAGTATAAATAGTCCTATGGGTTACGATACTATATTCAAACTTATTGGTGATGTCGGATTCCCCATCGCAGCAGCATTGCTCGGTGGGGTTTTCGTTTACTTCGTTATCAACTACATTCTTGAGAGTGTCGTGAAGGCAATCAAGGGAATGCAGGGTATTATTATGGGGCTTGACAATCGAGTCAAGACAATGAACCATGATATTATTCGCGTTGATGCAGTTGTAAGTTCCGCTCTTGGTCTGAAGCCAGATCTCGACAGAATCGCACGAGCAGACGGGAAGAACGATGCTCGGAAAGATTAATGGATCCACAAATAATTGCAGAACTGGTAAAACAATATGGATTTCCAATTGTCGCAGCGGTCGGCATGGGTTATTTTGTGTGGTTCATCTATAAGTTCGTAACAGATAAACTAATGCCATTGATTGGCGAAACAAATGTAATTTTAATTGCGTTGATTGATCGTGTCCGTATGTTGGATAACGATCTTATTCGATTGAATCAGAAGGTGAACGTTGTATTGCAGATAAAGGAAGATCACAGTGAACATAAATCTAAAGATTGAAATCATCAAGATCTTCACACTTGAATTTAGTCTTTCTTCGAACAAAGATATACCTTTTAAGAGGGAAAAGAAAGATGAAAAAGAGTCTGCTCCTGCTAGCTCTGATACTAAGCAGCCCAGCAAAAGCTGATCCACTCGTACAGCAGTTTAAAAGTCCGTCCTTCAATGGATATGGATGGTCACAACATGTGCAGGCAATCGATGCGCAAGAACGTTCTCGTGAACAAGCAATCAAAGATGCAGAAGCAGCAAAAGCCGCTCTTGCAAAAGCTGAAGCTTCGAACACTCCGCTTGCAAAGTTTATGGCTCTGTTTACCTCTCAGGTATATGCTCAGCTAGCCACACAGCTTTCAAACAATCTCTTTGCCGAAGGTTCTGCTCAGCAAGGCATGTTCAATCTCGATGGTAACACAATTAGCTATGTAAAAACTGGCACATCTGTGACGTTGACAGTTGTCGACAAATTTGGTAACACGACAGTCGTGACTGTTCCTATCGCAACGTTTGCGTTTTAAGGAGAAGTCATGAAAAAGCTAATTTTACTTCCACTGCTTCTTGTCACAACTGCCTGCGCAGGCGGAGTGCATCCTCATCTCAATCAGTCGTATCTGATGAGAGAAGATGCCGAGGTAGAAAGATTTGCAAATCCTAAGTTGTTCAGAACTCTACCAGAACTTGACGGTCAGGTAATTCCGATTGCCATCTACTCGTTCACTGATAGAACAGGACAACGCAAACCTTCTGCTACTCAAGCCAGCTTTTCGACAGCCGTGACTCAAGGTGCAGATGCTTATGTTATCAAAACATTGGCAGATGTCGGAGATGGCAAATGGTTTAAACCAGTCGAGCGTGTAGGCATCGATTCTTTAATTAAAGAACGTCAGCTCGTAAGACAGATGAGAGAGCAACAACTCGGAGAAGGTGCTGAGCCACTTCCTCCTTTGATGGTTGCGGGTATCATTCTTGAAGGTGGTATTATTGACTATAGTTCAAATACCAAAACTGGTGGTAACGGTGCACGATTCCTTGGAATCGGCCCTTATCAACAGTATGCAGAAGATCAAGTTACTATTAGTATGCGACTCGTATCAGTACAGACAGGAGAAGTCCTGACCTCTGTCACTGTTGAGAAGAATCTGCTCTCTACGTCCGAGGGAGTGACAGCATTTAAGTTTTTTGACATGGCAACAAAAGCTTTTGAATTCGATGGACAACAAACATCGAATGAAGCAGGTAGTTATGCGATCCGTTCAGCCATAGAAACGGCCGTTGTGGAATTGATCAAGGACGGTGAACGTAAAGGTCTATGGAGATTTAAGCAAAAGGAAACAACAAATGAAGGTAATTAAATCTTTATTCGTTGGAGCTGCTCTTCTTTATGGAACATCTGCGATTGCACAAACAGTGCTACCAACAGCCCCAACTCCACCAGCAATTGTAACTACGTCACCAAATGAAGTGACTGCAGCTGCAGTAGCTACAACAAACAAAGTATATATCGACCAAGAAGGTGGTAATGTAGATGTTAACATTGTTCAAACTGGTACTGCTAATATCATTGGCGACAATGCTGATCCTATCTATTTACGAGGTGATAATCAAAGTGTCATCGCTGTTCAAACCGGTAACGGAAACGAACTCTACATGGGCGTGGTCTCCGCTACAGGAGCAACAGGAATCGCAGCAGTAACTGTTCGTCAGATCGGTAATCTCAACACTGCAGACATTCGTTGCGGCACGCTTCAATCTGATGCTATCTGTAACAAGTTTGATCTGAATGCCAGATTTACAGGCGATTCAAACTCGCTCGTATTCCATGGTTCAGGCGAAAACATTCGTAACTCGATGGATATCACTGGTGACAACAATGCATTCAACATCGATGCACTCTCGCCTAACGCAACTCAAACCATTCTCGTGACTGGTGATTACAATGACTTCGACGTGACACAAACAGGTCTCGGCGGAACATTCGGCCATTCTCTGTATGTGAACCTCACAGGTACACTGAACACCATTACAACCCAACAGTACGGAGCTTCTGAAACCGTAATCAATATTAACTCGGCGGGTTCAAATGGTACGTTTAATATTAAAACTGGCCATTAATGCACTCTTTCTGATATCGGTTCCAGCTTTTGCAGGCGTGGGATCGATATCAGAATTTCAGGGTGGAGGTTCTGTAAAGCGTGGTGCAAAAGTTGCACCTGCTGCTAAAGGCTCGAGTATCGAGAAGAACGATACTGTGTCGACCAATTCTCAAGGTAAATTTAAGATTCGATTCGTCGATGCCACCACTGTGAACATCACACAGAATTCACGGCTGGTCATCGACGATTTCGTATATGATGGAAACAATAAGAGCAAAGGCAAGCTCGGTTTGAAGCTAGCTTTAGGAACTGCAAGATATACTTCTGGAGCGATTGCTCATGGCAATGCTCGTGGTGTCGGTATACGTACACCGACTGCAACGATCGCCGTAAGAGGTACAGACTTTGTCATGTCTGTCGACGAAGCTGGCAGATCGACAGTCGTTCTTGTTCCTGAATGTTACAATGACAAAGATATCACAAAGATCAACTTCGAATGCCCATCAGGAGCTATCGACGTGATCACTGCTGCAGGTATCGTCACTCTGACTCAGCCATTCCAAGCAACGATGGTCGAGAATTCTTATGCGCCTCCTGCTCCTCCTGTCGTCATCAATCCTTCAATGAAGGGTATGGACAACAATATTCAGATCTCTCCCCTCGAAACCGATGATGGACAATCACTGATCACAGCAGCTCGTGAAGCTTTGAAGAAGTTTGTCAATCCTGCAAAAGCGGCATCTGACGATAACCAAGATCCAAATACTGGCGGAGATGGTGTAGAAGAAGTAGCGGTGGCTACACTTCGTTTGCCTACACAGAATGAACTTCAAGAAATTTATGCAGAGTATAATTCTGGAAAGAGGCCTACAGAAACCGTTTATACGAACGTATCGCCCACTTTTAAGAAGTTGGTGCAGGTAGGTTGGGTATACTCGAGAATCTCTGAAGATAAGAATCAAGTTGTCGTGGTATGGTTACCAAAAGATACTGAAATCCAAATGATTTCATCTCATAATGGTGTCGTCGACGCATACAATTTTATGGATGATAAATGGACTACGACTGGCACAGGTAGACCGCAAGGAAATATCACCGTGATACAAGAATCGGGTGTAAGATGATGAGATGGATCTTAACACTACTACTGTTAACGTTCAGCGTACAGTTAAATGCGCAGACGCCTTCGAACTATGGTTTCGAAGATGGAAATTATGCGGGTTGGACGGTGTCGAACGGATCTACTGCACTTCGTACTTCATGGAGCGACACTGGTAACGGTGTACAAGTGACAACTGGAGTACAGAACTATTGCCCAGGCGGTGGTAAGTGCTGGACGATTACTCCGTATGGATCGTACATGTTATCGATTCAAGCAGGAGGAAACTCGCCCAATTTTAATGCTGCGATGACTACTCTTGGGCTCAGCGCTTCTAACATTACATCTATTCGTAACACGATCTATTCGAACGGATCGATGTATCCTACGAACGCTTCTTCAGTCAGTCGAACAGTATTCTTGCAGGCAGGAATTACATATTCGTTTGGTTGGCAGTATCTGTCGACAGACTATGTTCCGTATAACGATGGTTCTCTCATCACCTTGACGGGTGGACCGGGAACACCGACTCTCAACGGTCAAACACAAAACTATGCGCTGTTAGGCTTTACAAATCCTGGAACTGGCAACTATTCGACTAACTCTTATAGTGCTACTGGCTGGCAAGTTGCCGTGTTCACGGTTCCAGCAGATGGCAACTATATGCTTGGATTCTCTTCTTTCAACCTCGGTGACACAGCTCTTTCGCCTATCTTATTCATCGATCAGTTACAAGGAACAACGTCACTGAATGGTGCTACGTTTGCTCCTGTTGCACCGAACCAAGGATCTTCGGCACCGACTGCACCACCTCCACCTCCTGCAGAACCAGTATATCCAACTACATCGATTACTACCAATCAAACTATCAAGCTCGGTCAAACGAATGCCATTACGAGCAACTCGATTTACATTCAAAATATCGGTGATAACAATACCGTCAACATCGAGCAGTTCTCGAGGTTTAACGCTATCAGAGGTGTAAATGGTTCTCAATCGATGTTGATCAATGGTAGCAACAACTCCATTACTATCAATCAAGGTACTGCGGTCGCAATTCTTGGTAATAATCTTGCCGAAGTCTCTGTGACAGGAAACAATAACACCGTATCTCTGACTCAGCAATATAATGGCAAGTATGCAGAGCTAATAATGAATGGAACAGGAAATCAACTGACTGCCCAACAGAAAGATACTGGTGGAAAGTCTGCGTTCTTCAACATTTTAGGTAACTCGAATGTGATTACGACTCTTCAACAAGGAACTGGTAATCATTTCCTCGATGTCAGTGCTCCGTATGGTGGGTTGAATGCAAATATCACTCAATCTGGTTCTGCACAGAAGCTGTTTAAATTGGTAATAAATAATCCTGGAATTGGAGTCACTGTATCGCAAACTGCCGCGAGCGTTACTGACTCAGTCTTAATGTCAATCACCTGCGCCACTGGGCCATGTACTGGATACAGCTACGTAAAGAATTAATTATGTTTATTTTTATACATGATAATGGCAATCTAAATGTTTTATCTATGACTAAGTGCGGTCATACGGCTATGTCATATTATTTTGGAATAGAACTACCAATGCAAAAAACATTTGCGCATTGGATAGAAGGAGAATCTCCGAAAGTAGTAGTATTAAGGCATCCAGTAGAACGTATGCATTCTGCTATTAATTTTCATGAAAAGCAATTTAATGAACGAATAGTAAAGTATAAAACCACCGGAGAATGCGACGACTTTTCTCTTATTGAAGACTTGATTAACTGGGATGATCGTCAACGAGAGTGGGAAATTGAAAGATTTATTTTTAATCAACACTGTCGTCCATATATGCATATTATAAAAAATAGAGATTTTAGAATTATAAAATTTGAAGATCTATCTCAATATATTCCAAAGATATCACCCCGAGGCGCTGAAACCAATACTACTAATAGAAATATAGATCCTTTTCCAAAGAATAGATACTTTAAACGGGAAGATATGATAAAAGAGATTGAATTGTATGAGAGTCTTTTAGTAAATAGAGAAGTTATAACACCCGAAGAATGGAAAGCGCTGACATGATGAAAAAGATTCTACTGAGCCCGTGGTTGGCGCTCTTTACATTTGCAGTACTATTTACTTTTAAGTTACAAGATCCATATCTAGTTGAAGCGACTCGTCTTAAATTTTATGACTACATCATGCTCGATAAAGCAAAACAATCTGAGCAGATTGTAGTCGTTAATTTAGGGGAGAAAGCAATTGAAAAATATGGCCAGTGGCCGTTCCCGCGTGAAGTCCACGCTGAAATTATTGGGAACATTTATGGCCGAGGGGCTGCTCTTGTTGGCAGCACTGTACTTATGCCTGAGCCTGATCGGATGGGCACTGATCGAGTTCTTGTTGATACTCTAAGCAAGTATCCAGTTGTTCTTAGTCAGACTGTGTCGGCGGATTGTGGTCGACCATCCAGTCGCGATGTTCGTCGGACAGGTGTGGCTGTTGTTGGGGATGGCCAGTCAACCGATTTTCTTCCGTCATATCCATGCGTCCTATCGAATCTAGCATTGCTTCAGCAGCATGCTGCTGGTGTTGGAGTGACATCAACTCTTCCTGAACCTGACGGTGTTGTGCGACGAGTTCCGCTTCTCGCAACCTCAGCGGGTGAATACTACCCTGCATTTGCTCTAGAAATGTTAAGAGTTGCTGCCGGAGATCCTTCGTATCAGGCAAAGATAAATGAGACTGGTGTGGAAGCATTACGAATTCCTTCTTTTGAAACTATTAAGACCGATGAATATGGTCGCGTGTTTATTAATCCAAACTATCGATTTGAGTCATACGAAATTGGCAAGGATCCTTTGCCTGTCCTGAGTGGTAAAATCGTGATTCTCGGAGTAACTGCAGCTGGTGTAAGTAACCCTGTAGCGACTCCTTCAGGTGCGCAGTATCCCCATCAGCTCCAGGCGAGTATTCTTGAGACTCTGATAAATGGTGATTCGGTTTCGATTCCGAATTGGACACAGCTTGTAGATCTTGCTGCTCTTCTTGTTTTGGCTCTGGCATTGATCATCATCTCTCGATTAAAATACTCTATCGTCTGGATAGGTTTAATTTTAGGCGGATATCTTTATCTGCCTATGTATTTATTCGCAAGCAAAGGAATCTTGTTAGACGTCACGTTTAACGTCATCGCAATTGCAATTATTTACATGCATATCTATACAGTGAAATTTATATCTGAATTCCTTCAGAAGCAACAAATCAAGAAACAGTTCGGCACATATCTGAGTCCAGATCTGGTAGCAAAATTGCAAAGACAACCAGATCTCTTGAAGTTAGGCGGAGAATCTCGCGAGCTTTCAATCATGTTCACAGACGTTCGAGGATTTACTACAATCTCTGAACACTATGGTGAAGATGTCCAAGGTTTGACTTCAATCATGAATCGTTATATGACGGTCATGACAAGAGCGATCCTTGAAAACAATGGGACATTAGATAAGTATATTGGTGATGCACAGATGGCATTCTGGAATGCGCCGCTCGATAACAAACAACATGCACGAGATGCAGTTCGAACAGCATTTCAAATGCTAAAAGACCTGGAGATATTTAATGAAGAAGTTGAAAGAGAAGGTATACCCGCTTTTGGCATGGGTCTTGGTATTAACACTGCCACTGTGGTGGTTGGTAATATGGGCAGTAGCCAGCGTTTTGATTATACTTGTCTGGGTGATGGCGTTAATCTGGCTGCTCGTCTGGAAGGTCAATCCAAACCTTATGGCGTCAAACTCGTCGTCGGACCACAAACTGCCGAATTGGTTGGGGATGTATACCAAGTAGTTGAACTCGACCTGATCGCCGTGAAAGGTAAGACAGAACCTGCTCGCATCTATACCATTTTTGATGTGGCAGATCCTGCTGGAGAATTGCTGCATAAAAAGTTCTTGGACTTCTATCGTCAAGGTAAATGGGATGCAGCTATCAATCTGATAAAAGATCTGAAACGTTGCTGGGACGAAGAGCTGAATGCATACTACGATATGATGGAGAAACGCATTCAGAATCTAAAGTTTGAAGAACCCTGGGAATGGGACGGAGTTTATAGAGCTACAAGTAAGTGAGGTAATATGATTGATGATACGATGATGGCTTCTTATCGAGCTGAATTTGAGAAAAATGGTTTTGTTAAAATTAAAAACGTTCTGTCTCCTGAGATCATAGAGCTATATAAATCCTTTATCGATATCTCTCATCTCGATGATATGAGAAGGAGAGAAACGGGTCCATACTTAGGCGGAGACATTCAGTCTGTTGATGGCAACGTTCTCGATAATAGCATACTCTTATATTGCAAACATATCGTAGAAAAAATATGGGCAACCGATAATATGGTTCCTTCGTATGCCTATTCACGAGAATATTTTCGTGGAGCTGAACTCAAAAATCATCGAGATCGCGAAGCGTGCCAGTACTCCATCACTATCACGATGTGTAAGAGGGGAGAAGGAACGTCTGCGCTATTTTTTAGCGACTCAGATGATAAGAGCAATCCGATACCGGTCGACCTTGATGAAGGTGATGCCATCATTTTCAATGGCGGATCAAACTATGGAGGCAAGTGGCACTGGAGAGATCCTCTCGAAATGGATTCATTAATCCAGCTATTCCTCCACTACGTCCATCCTGATGCATCACATCTTGCTGAAAGAGATTATCCAAGACCTTTTTATCGTTCACGCTGATTTTTAGCATGTACATTTTATCAAAAGTTTGGTAAGGTGGACCTATAATGATGAAGGACGAAAACATGAACATCACGATCACTGGTATGATTGGCAAGCGCAAAGAGAAAGCGCTCCTCAAGGAAGCCGCAGAATTCTTTGCAGCCCAACTCATGGATCCTCGCATGGTTCGCAACCTCACCCTCGACATCGAAGTTTACAACAACCTTGATGTTGAAGGCGAATGTGTCGATGAAGATGGTTTTCGCAATCCTCGTTGGTTCACCATCGGCCTGAAGAGCCAAGACATCAAAGACATGATCAAAACTCTCGGCCACGAAATGGTCCATGTTAAGCAGCATGCCAAGAACGAACTTCAGACTGGCCATGCAGTTGCTGCACGTGGCGGCCTCAAAATCTACAGCAAGTGGATGGGTGAAATCTGGAAAGCAAAACGCAAAGAAGATGATTACTTTGACTCTCCGTGGGAGATCGAAGCGTATGGCCGTGAAGTCGGTCTTTATGCAAAGTGGGTTCAATATAAAGGAAATTGATTATGAAGATTATTGAAAAAGTTTTTAATGCCGTGTTCAGCTTTGGTGGTTTTATGACTATGGCTGGTATTCTATTTCTACTCGGTCTTACGCTGATGATTAAAGGTGAGAATGCAGACAGGGCTCTAGTCGAGGCAACCACAAAGGCTTGCTATGACGGTGGTCTGATTAAAGTCGATACCGATGCAGGTTTTTATTGCGTTGCTCCTGCTAATCTTGTAAAGGTTGAAGTGAAATGAGTTTTTGGTTGATCGTATATCTGTTTACACAAGAAGGCGAGTTCATCGCCAAGGACGTTTATCAGACGGCTGATAAGGAACAGTGCGAGAGTTTTGCCGGCACTTATGCCAAGACCATTATCAATACCAAAACACAAGCACAGTTTCATTGTGTGAGTGACGATCACTATATGGGTCGTAAGCAAGACGAAGGTGTTGATTATGACTAATCATCCTCGTCAACGAGAGATGTGGGATGGTCTGACTCGATCAGGTTGTCTCTATATGGTAATTTTGCTCATTATAGGAATGGTGATTGGAGTTTTAGTAAATGGCATCTGAACGCGTAGGTATCGTAGCAAGTTGTTTTGATTTGTTTCATGCAGGTCATGTCCTTATGCTGATGGAAGCGAAGGAAAACTGTGATCGTCTGGTTGTGGCCTTGCAATCGGATCCGACGATCGATCGTCCTGAGAAGAACAAGCCTGTTCAAGCTTTGTCTGAGCGTTATATTCAGTTGGAGGCATGTAAGTATGTTGATCAGATAATTCCATATGACACAGAAGCAGATCTACTGAACCTGTTGACTGGATATGATTGGGATGTTCGATTCCTCGGTGATGACTATTTTCACCGTGATGATTATACTGGATATGGTTTAGATCTTCAAGTAAAGTTTCTTTCCAGGAAACACGATTATAGTTCGTCTGGTTTGCGTGATCGGATCTTAAAGGCAGGAAAAAGCAAATGAGTAAGTGGGCAGCACGATTCCTTGATCTCGCCGACCATGTTGCGACATGGTCAAAGGATCCTCGGACACAAGTAGGTTGTGTCATTGTAGATAAGCACAATCGTATCGTCTCGCTTGGTTTCAATGGCTTTCCTCGTGGTGTAAAAGATCTTGCAGAGAGATACAACGATAGGCCTACGAAGCATCTGTTCGTAGCTCATGCCGAACGGAACGCGCTCGACAATGCGCCACTGTCTGTCGAAGGCTGTACACTTTATAGTCCTCTTCTACCGTGCAGCGAATGCGCCAAGAGTATCATTCAGAAGGGAATTACGAAGGTGGTATCGTATGAGCCAGTTGAAGACGTCGAACATTTTCACTGGCATGTCACAAAACAAATGTTTTTAGAAGCTGGAGTTCAACTCTATCTTATAAATAAAACTGTCACGCCTAATGGGTGACAAACTTTAATCTCGCTTAATAAGGAGCAAAATATGAAAGAATTTTATTCAACTCAAGCCTTTGATCGTTTCTTTGTAGGATTTGATCCAATCGTCAAGAAACTTTCTGAAGCAACAGAGCAGACCTTAAAGGCCGCTCAACAAAACTATCCTCCATATAATATCAAGAAGATTGATGAGAGCAAGTATCTTATCGAGATGGCTGTTGCTGGCTTCGGTAAGCAAGATCTTGAAATCGAACTTGCAGATGATAAGCTCATCATTAAAGGTAATGTTCAGTCTGGTGAACCTGCAGAACAGGGGTCAAATGGAGAGTGGACATGGCCAGCATTCCTTTATCAAGGACTCGCTAACCGTCCATTCACTCGCACGTTCAATCTCGCAGATAACGTAGAGATTCGTGGTGCATCTCTTCTGAATGGTATTCTGAAGATTGCTTTGGAAGCTATTATTCCTGAGCACAAGAAGCCGAAGAAGATAAAGATCGACGACGAAGATACCGAGTATCCGTCGCAAGCTGCCGAATTCTTGGCAGAAGGTAAAACTAAGTAAAAAGAAGGGGAGCTTTCGCTCCCCTTCAATTTATCCCCAATTGGCGTATTGTTTTGTTTTCTTTAAACGATCGTCAAGACCGTGTGTACCGCCATTCACTCTCTTCGAGATTTGAGTGATCACCGCATCGGTTACACCTTTGTCTGCAATTGCAAGCAATCCATTCTTACGGAAGAACCATAATGCAGACTCAAAAGCCAACTCACCAACCACAAGATCAGGATTCGTCAAGACGTCAGGACGTTTTACGTCAGCGGCAAAAGCTGTATAGTTGTCTTTCCCGGTCAGTTGGATCGGGCCTCGACCACGCCACTTCCAACCATCTCCAGAGGCTTCTGATCCGTTCCCCATCCGATTAGCATACACTTTGTTAGCAATCTTTTCTGGCTTACGAGCATAACCTGCGGTCGAAGCGATCGTAGGAAAATACTTCTTGAAGATGCCGTTGAGTCCCTTATCTGAGTAGTTCAGGTTCTCGGAGAACACCTTAAACCCGCCTGACTCGTGCGCACACTGACCGAAGAAGTGCGCTGCTTGATTATTTGTCAGCTTGAAGTAATCTCTTGCTGCCTTATATGTGCCAGGTCCCCATTTACCGTCGGCAGTAATGCCGCATTTTGTTTGGAGAGCAGCTAATGGACCAAGACCTGATACCTTTGAAGGAGCAGCCGGAGACGACTGAGGAGGCGCTTGCTTTGGCGCTGTGGCAATTGAAGGAGCCCCAGCAGCCTTTGTCGTCGATGGATCAAAGTCAGCGACCGTTGTATAGACGGTTCCGCCTGCCTTCGACTTCGTAGCGATCATACGCATCTTACGATTGCCACCACCCTTCTTAATCGAAGCGTGAACCCAGCCAGAATTCTTATCGCCCTTTGTATAGAACTCAAGAATTACTTGGTCAAATTCGAGATTGTCGCCGATCCAATCCGCAACAACTTTGTTGTCAATACCAGGAATTTCGAAGTCGATCGCTTGGCCATTGACGTGCTGTGATGTCTTCGAACCGCCGACTGCCTTGTTCACCAACGGTGCACGATAAGACGAGTTGATTTGAACTGGTTTGCCAAAGTGATTACGAACTGGTTCGAGAATCTTTTCGCAGCAGTAACGCATGTTCTCAATGTGTTCTGGAGTTGGAGTGTTACTAAGTCCGAGTCTTTTTGCAGTAGGAGAAACAATCATCTCTGCCAAAGAAAAATGTTCAGTTAATTTCATTTATTATCGCCTTTTGCTATGTACTTTATTTGGGTTTTAGGGTATAACTAATAATGCGGCCAGATACTGGAGATCCAATGAATTTTTATACCAATGTTACTCGTCATCGAAATCAAATTCTAGTTCGCGGAATATCTGACGGCAAACCTGTCAAGTTTTCTGTGAAATACAAACCTTATTTATTCGTTCAAGCAAGTGCACAAACTGAACATAAGAACCTCAAAGGTGAATATGTCGGCAAGATGCAGTTCGATTCCATGTCTGAAACACGAGAGTTTCTGCAAAGTTATGAGAACGTGGCAGGCATGAACATCTACGGCCTCTCTGATTGGCCTTACATGTATATTTATGACAAGTATAAAGGTGAGATCAAGTATGATCCTGCCCTTGTTTCAGTTTGTTCGATCGATATCGAGACCAGCATCGAAGGCGGCTTTCCTGATATCGAGAAAGCTGACAACGAAATCACAGCGATTACCATCGGCCGCAATGGTAGGAAGACTACGTTTGGTTGCGGTGAATACAAGGAGCATCAAGACAATGTACAATATTACAAATGCGCAGACGAATCTGCACTCTTACTCGCCTTTCTCGAAGTCTGGAACGGATCACTCTATTCGCCTGACGTTGTCACGGGCTGGAACATCGAGTTCTTCGATATCCCATATCTTGTCAACAGGATTCGAAAAGTTCTTGGATCTGATCACGCTGAACGTCTCTCTCCCTGGAAAATGCTCCGTGAATACAAAGTTAACAGCCGTGGACGAGAATGCATTTGCTATGCCCCTATCGGCATCGCAGTCCTTGATTACATCCAGCTTTATCGGAAGTTTACGTACACAGAGCAGGAATCTTACCGACTTGACTACATCGCTCAAGTTGAACTGAACGAAGGTAAGATTGACTATCGTGACGAAGGTTATACCGACCTCGACGACCTTCGTCTCAGGAACTTCCAACGTTACATCGAATATAACGTTCGTGACGTTGAGATCGTTGAGAGGCTCGAAGATAAGCTGAAGCTCATCGAGTTGGTCTATGCTTTGGCTTATGACGCCAAGGTTAACTATGAAGATACTATGACAACCGTGAAACAGTGGGACGTGATCACTCACAACTACCTACTCGATCGAAACATCGTAGTGCCTCTCAACGATAAGAATAAACCCGACCGAGCCTTCGTAGGCGGATATGTCAAAGATCCAAAGGTCGGTATGAGTAAATGGGTTGTGTCGTTCGATTTGAATTCCCTTTATCCCCACCTTATCATGCAGTACAACATCTCCCCCGAGACGCTTGTTACTCGCTTAAAAGATAAGGTGTCAATCGACGACCTACTTGTTGGTGGCGCTAGTCAGTTCGGTGGCTATCTTGATAAAACGAACTGTACTATCGCCGCCAACCTTTGTATCTATACGAAAGAAAAACGAGGCTTCTTGCCATCGATTATGGATCGTATGTATGACGATCGTACTCGTTACAAAAAGCAGATGATCGAGTGCAAGAAGGAATACGAGAAGACGAAAGATCCTCGTCTTGTCAAGGAAATTGCACGACTCGATAACATGCAGATGGCCAAGAAGATTCAGCTGAACTCGGCTTATGGTGCTCTCGGTAATAAGTGGTTCCGTTGGTTTGACGTGAACAATGCCGAAGCCATCACCACATCTGGTCAGCTCAGCATTCGTTGGATCGAGAACAAGCTCAACGACTATCTCAACAAACTGTTGAAGACAGAAAACTTTGACTATGTGTTGGCTTCCGATACCGACTCGGTTTATGTGACTCTCGAATACCTCGTCAAGAATGTATTCGGTGATGATGTGCCTGAAACCAAGAAGGTGATTCAGTATATCGACAAGATCTGTAAGGAACGTATCGAACCATTCATCGATCGTTCTTATCAAGAACTTGCCGAATATATGCACGCATATGCTCAGAAGATGCAAATGAAGCGAGAGAACATCGCAGACAAAGGCATCTGGAAAGCCAAGAAGATGTACATTCTCAATGTATGGAACTCTGAAGGCGTTGAGTATGAGAAGCCGAAGTTGAAGATGACAGGCATCGAAGCGGTTCGATCCTCGACTCCGACTGCATGCCGTGATGCCATTAAGAAGTCTCTCGAGATTATCATGGCTGGATCTGAATCGGATCTTCAGAAGTATGTCGCCAACTTCAAGGAAAAGTTTTCATCTCTTGGGTTTGACGACGTGGCTTTCACTCGCGGTGTCAAGGACATCGAGAAATATTGGGTAGGTGGTAGGTTCCAAAGCCAGACTCCTATCCATGTTCGTGGTTCTGTGGTCTACAACGAAATGTTGAAGAAGAAGAAACTTACAAATAAATATCAATCCATTACCAGCGGTGAGAAAATTAAGTTTGCATACTTGAAAAACCCAAATCCGACACAAGACTATGTTATCTCGTGTCCGAATGGTCTACCGAAAGAATTGAAGATGGAAACTTACATCGACTATGCGGTGCAGTTCGAGAAAGGCTATCTCAGCCCTATCGAGTCGATCACTAACACCATGGGATGGCAAGCAGAAAAACGCGCAACACTGGAGGATTGGTTCTCATGATGGTAACAGAATACAATGGCAATGGAAAATATGCAAATCGCCGAGCTGAATTGCATAAGCAAATCTATGATGATTATTACTATGTCAAGTTTTTTGAAAATGATGAGCATATTGAAACGCGAGTTTTAAAAGACAAAACATTACGATACGCAGAAGATTGCGCTGAAAACTGGACAATAGGAGTTATTAATGGCTAAACTAGATATAGACTTAGACTTTGATTTTGGTTTCACGACTTCATCTGAAGAAGAAATCAAACAAGAAGGCAACGATAAGGCACGTTACATGTACGATGCCATCATGCCTTTACTTACAAACTTAAAGAAAGATGCAGACAAAAACCCGATCATCAACTGGCCTAATCGTGCCGAGAAAATCGATCTCTTCATTACTAAATTAAATAAGATTCTCGCATCTTAATGGTGTACAAATAAAGATATATCGTATATACTGGGACAATCAGACAAGGAGAAGTTATGTCAGACCTATTAAATAAATTGCGTAAGAATACCACAATCAAGGATTCAGATATTTTGTCTGATTCCAAGTTCTTCAATGCCAAGGACATGATCCGCACGACAGTGCCTGCAATCAACATTGCATTGAGTGGTAAAATTAACGGTGGCTTCGTTCCTGGTCTGACCATTTGGGCAGGTCCATCGAAGCACTTCAAAACTTCTTTTAGTCTTCTCATGGCGAAAGCATACATGGACACGTATCCAGATGCAGTCATGCTTTTCTATGACTCAGAATTTGGTACTCCTCAATCTTACTTCGACTCGTTCGGCATCGACACATCTCGAGTTCTCCATACTCCCATCACAGATGTCGAACAGTTGAAGTTTGATATTATGCATCAGTTCGAAGAGATCAAGCGCGGCGATCGTGTCATCGTTGTGATCGACTCGGTCGGCAATCTCGCTTCGAAGAAGGAAGTCGAAGATGCACTCAAGCAGAACTCAGCCGCCGATATGACTCGCGCAAAACAGTTGAAGTCGCTCTTCCGCATGGTTACGCCCCATCTTAACCTCAAGGATATTCCTCTGATCGTGGTCAACCACACTTATCAGACTCAAGAGATGTACTCGAAGGCCGTCGTATCTGGTGGCACTGGCATCTATTATTCGGCTGACAACATCTTCATTCTTGGTCGTCAACAAGAGAAAGATGGCAAGGAAGTCACTGGCTACAACTTCATCATCAACGTTGAGAAGTCTCGCTTTGTAAAAGAAAAGAGCAAGATTCCAATCGAAGTATCATGGGAAGAAGGCATCAGCAAATGGTCTGGTCTACTTGACATGGCTCTCGAGTCTGGTCACGTGATCAAGCCAAAGGTTGGTTGGTTCCAAAAGGTTGATATGACTACTGGAGAAATCTCCGATAAGTCGTATCGCCTGAATGATACTTATAACTTCAACTTCTGGCATCCTATTCTACAGTGTCCTAAGTTCAATGAGTTCGTTGAAAAGAAGTACGCTGCAGCAAACGGTGCCATTATGCAAAGTGAAGACGAAGTGGCAGATGTCTATGAGATGGAGGATGAATGAGAATTGAACACATCATATTTGGAAATCTTATTGAAAACGAGGATTATGCCCGCAAGGTCATTCCATTCCTCAAAGAAGAATACTTTACAGACACTGTAGATCGTAAGATCTTCTCTATCATTCATGAATACGTGGGAAAGTATAACAACTTTCCTACAAAATCTGCTGTCGAGATTGATCTTAACGAGGTAGGTGGTCTGTCTGACGATCAGTTCAAGCTTGCCAAAGAAGTTGTCTCTGGACTTGACAAGTCTGAAGATCGTGATGTGGCATGGCTCGTAGATAATACCGAGAAGTTTTGTAAAGACAAGGCATTGTATAATGCTTTGATGAAGTCTATTCAGTTGGTAGACGACAGCAAGAAGGATAGCATCTCAGTCGGTGCTATTCCTCAGATCTTGACTGACGCACTCGGTGTTTCTTTCGATAGCCATATCGGCCACGACTTCTTGAATGATGCAGCAGAACGCTATGAGTTCTATCATCGTAAGGAAGTTCGTATCGGTTTCGACCTTGATTTCTTTAACAAGATTACTCAAGGCGGTCTGCCTCGTAAGACACTGAACATTGCTCTTGCTGGTACTGGTGTCGGTAAGTCATTGTTCATGTGTCATAACGCGGCTCAAAACTTGATGTCGGGTCAGAATGTCTTGTATATCACTTTGGAAATGGCAGAAGAAAGAATCGCCGAGCGTATCGATGCCAATCTCCTCGGTGTAACACTCGACGATCTGAAGGATCTACCTCAAGCCATCTACTACAAGTTGGTAGGCAAAGTCAAGGAACGAGCAAAAGGCAAGCTCATTGTGAAGGAGTATCCAACAGCATGCGCAGGATCCGCAAACTTTCGACATCTCTTGAACGAATTGAAGATCAAGAAGAACTTTATCCCCGACATTATTTACATCGATTATCTGAACATCTGTGCGTCGTCGAGGATCAAGCCGGGATCGAACGTGAACTCGTACACCTACATCAAGGCGATCGCCGAAGAACTTCGCGGCCTCGCCGTCGAGTTCAACGTGCCAATCGTTTCTGCTACTCAGACTAATCGTTCTGGTTTCAGCAACTCTGATGTCGGTCTCGAAGATACATCTGAATCGTTCGGTCTGCCAGCAACGGCCGACTTTATGTTTGCCTTGATTACGAGTGAAGAGCTACGTCAACTCAATCAGATCATGGTAAAGCAGTTGAAGAATCGTTACGGCGATCCTTCAGTACACAAGCGATTCGTGATTGGTGTCGACTATTCGAAAATGCGTCTGTATAATGTAGAAGCATCTGCTCAAGAAGATCTTGTGCAAGACGAAGATCGACCAGTCTTCGACAACTCCGCCTCTGGTTATCGACTCGAGAATGAATCGAAACCAGTCAGTAAGTTTGAGAAAATTAAATTTGCAGGTTTCAAATGATCGATAATCTCAGACGTGACTGGATAGTCAATACAGTCAAAAATCCTAAATACAGATGGAAGTGCCAGATACTAAAGAATACTTGGTGGATGGTCGAGGAAGGCAATGAGCCTAATTGGTTTCATCGCAAGATGCAAGAACTTTGTTTTGGTTTTAAATGGGAGAAGATTGATGGTTAACTATAAGATCGTAAATACTGGAAAGATCGTCGATGTCGGTGGCGGATTTGGCGAAAACAGCGGTGATATCCTTGAGACCAAGACAGATCAGGTTGTAATCAAGGGTGTGCGTATGTCCAAAGTCAAAGAAATGGTTCGACATCTGAACTTTGGCGGTGGGTTTGACGGCCACACACCAGCATTTTTTTTAGCCGAACGCGAAAAAACTTTAGAATTGACTGTAGAACTTGTATAAATAGATGTACACTATGTGGTGCGTGGATATACAGTTTTAACTGTGTAAGAGGCAAGTGTCTTAATTGACGACTGGAATAGGCAGGGTCACAGGTGGGGTTCCTCCTGCTACACGCATGATGGGCGGCTTTCGGGTCGCCCATTTTTTTGCTCTTTTTTTGAAATAAACATGTACATTTTATCAAAACTTTGGTAAGGTGGACCTATAATCAAGAAGGAAAAAACACATGTACTCCATTCAATATTTCGATCGTCTTAACAACAACCTCGACACCTCTTCGCCAAAATTCCCTACCATTCAACTTCTCGTCGATTTTATCAATCAAAATCCCGACCTCGAATATTCTATCGTCCTCTACAAAAACTTCTTCGTCGCACCAACCGTCGACGATATTATCCTTAACCAAAAACCTCGTCCAAAATTTGTCAAACTTATGACTAAAGTTTCTACCACTCTCGACAATTACGTATCTTCATAAAAATAAACATGTACATTTTATTGCAGATTTGGTAAGGTGGATCTATAATGAAGAAGGATATGATGATGTCTGCTGAAGAACAAGAATTCTGGGAAGGTTATGAAGCTTGGCTCGATGAGCAAGCCGATCGTGCTGCATACGAACGTATGGTGGAAATGTGACTCGATTTGTAAACAGATTCGTTATCTCTGACCATCATCTTGGTCATACGAACTCGTGGGAAAAGTTCAAACTATCTGACGGCAGTCCGCTGCGTCCGTTCACCTCGACTGAAGAGATGAACGAGACCATGATTGAACGCCACAATGCCAAAGTGAAAGAGCAGGACACTGTCTACTTTCTTGGCGACGTAGTAATCAATAAGAAGTATCTCGAACTGGTAAAGCGTATGAACGGCCGTAAGATCCTGATTCGTGGTAACCATGACATCTTTAAGGATGAAGACTATCGTGCAGTTGGCTTTGAGCAGATGCACGGTGTTCGTGTGTTTGTGGATAAGTTCATTCTGAGCCATATCCCACTGCACCCTGACTGTGTGACAGAACGTTTCAAGGTCAACGTCCATGGACATCTTCATGCGAATGAGGTCAAAATGCCGTGGGGAGTTAATGCTGATAGAAACGAAATCATATATGCTGACTTCCCGGATCCTCGCTATCTGTGTGTCTCGGTTGAGCATACGAACTATGAGCCTCTGCACTTCGATGAAGTTCAAGCTCGCATCGATAAGCGTTGGGCAGATACTGGTTACACCGGTCCTGCCAAGGCTTGGGGTAATGGAAGTGGACCTGGTTGATGAGTAAACTAGTACAAGCAGTTGAGGCATCAGCTGGTCGCAATTATCAGCGCCGTATGAAGCCTGAGGGGCTCCTTTCTTCTATGATTAATGTAGAAGCCACGATGAATAAGGACGTGGTGCGCTACACACAGACGCGGTATAGTATCCGAGCCAAGCTCGGCGCTGATGCGTGGGTAGATGATCACCGCCCCGAAGCACTTCCTAAGGCCATCGTGCAAACGCAGCGAGCTATTACGGAAGCTGTGTTCGGGGAATTCAGACCATACTTTCGTGAGTTGAATCTGGCAGTGTTAGATGGTAAGTATGACGATCTTTATGAGATTCTAGATCGGTTTGAGAAGCAGATGTTTAAGGCAGATAGTTTCGAATAGCTGTTGCCATTATCTAATAAGTGATGTATAAGGAGATATAGAATGAGTAAAATGATTTTCGCGTTTCTGGCTATCTTCGCAGTCGTGTTCCTTGCGATCCAAGGTTTCACTGCTGCAAGTGGTCGTGAAAAACTTCAGCTCGCCAAGGTGCTGGGGTATAGTTTGGCTTGTGCCACCTTGGCGACTGTGATTGCAGTTTCAATCGTTGTATTGTTTTAAAGGAATATATTATGAAAAATGTTACTAAGGTTGCTGTTCTCGCTGGTCTGATGGCCACGACTGCTGCATGTACTCGTATCGAAACAGGTGAAGTTGGTGTTCGTCGTTCGTTCGACAAGACTATTGAAACCACTGAGTTGATGCCTGGTTCTGTTAATCAGACCATCTTCGGTGATGTCATGACATTCCCAACGAAGGACGTTCAGGTTGATGTGTCTGACTTGACTCCATTGGCTTCGGACAACTCGACTGTTGCCGACTTCGATATGGCAGTGATCTACTCGATCAATCCAGGTTCTGTCGCAGAACTCTACATCGAGAAGAACCGTGGTTTTCACGCTGACACCGAAGAAGGTGATACTCTTCTGATGTACAACTACATCCGTCAGCTTGGTCGTAATGCTGCCTATAAGGTTGCTCGTCGTTACGAGTCATTGAAGATGGCTGATAACCGTGCTGAGATGGAACAGTTGATTCGTCAGGAAGTTGTAGCACAGCTCGCTTCTGAGAAGCTTGACGGTGCAATTTCAATCTCACAGGTTCTTGTTCGTCAGGTAAAGCCTGCTGCAAACATCGTAGCCTCGGCTAATGCGCTTGTTCAAGCTCAGAATGCTGAGAAGCAGAAGCAAGTCGAAGTTCGTACTGCTAAGCTTGAAGCACAACGTATTGCTGCTCTGAATGCCAACGCTGGTGCAACGAAGTACATGGAAGCAACTGCTATCGTTACTATTGCCGAAGCTGTCAAGGACGGTAAGGTCAACACGATCGTTATCCCTTACGACTTCAAGGGTATCGTCAACGTAAAGTAAGCATGTACAATTAATGCGTGGTAGTGTATACCAGAATCAGGAGGAAATTATATTATGACAATGCATCTTCTTGGTCCTGCTTACACTACCACTCATCATGGCAAGCGTAAGTCCAAAATGACAACTTCGAAGTATACCAAAATTGGTTTGGCTTGGCTCGAAGACTGTAAGTTTTGCAAGCGTATTGGCGTCAAGCCAAAGACGTTCGAAGAATATCAGCAATACCGTGCAGGCAACTACAAGCCGAAGCTTCGTGGCACGCCGATGCCTGATTACAACGTATCAGATCATCGTAAGAAGTACCCATCTCAGAACGAGATCGGTGTACACTACGCAAAGAATTCTTCTTACGAGAAAGAAAAGCTTGCCGTCAGTGGCAATTATATCATCGGCCAAGCCTATAACAAAGGCGGACTTGTTGTCCTTTCCAAGTCTGAAGCGGCCGATCCGGCAACTGGTAAGAGACGCGGTTGAGCATCGTGTTCCTCCTCTCATCGTTGCCGTTCTTGGCGATCTTAGGCTTCTTCCTTTGGGTCGGGTTTAAGGTCGCCAAGATTTTTTTGCGATTTGCCCTCTATGGTTTTCTTTTTATTATTTTGATTCTTCTCGCTTTAGGGGGTTTACAAAATTAGTTTTTTGTAGTAAGGTGAACCTATGATTGACCATACACCAACTTATTCCGCCTTTCGTACACCACTCGCAATGGCTGGCATCAATTTTCACGACCATCATTTGGTCGGTCTGACATGGCCATATATAAACTGTAAAGGCAAACAGTATCACGTCACGATGCTCGATCAAGGTTGGGTGTGTGACTGTCCTGGTTTTAACTTCTATAATAAATGTAAGCACATTACACAAGTGCACGAAAAGGTGATAGCAGAATGATTGTTCAGAACGCAGTAAATTGTTTGTCATGTGGAGATCTCATCATCTCTAAACATCGTCATGACTTTGTAAATTGCACTTGCGGTGCTGTATGGGTAGATGGCGGTCAGGACTACCTGCGTCGTGTAGGTGACTTTGAAAACGCCGTCGACTTGTCTTGGTCACTGCCAGACAAGTTATATTTTGATTGTGCTGATGCTGCTGGCCTTGCTATGGATAGCGGTCGTAATACTAAAGGCATCGCCAATGCAGTGATGCGTACTCTTCGTGAAGCTGGTCGAGTGATCGCCGAAGGTGAACAAAGAATTCTAGCTCATAATCCTCGTATGGATGAGATTATGGTCGAAGAAGCCGATGGCACCATCAATCGTTATAAGAAAGTTGTAGAATGAAAGAAGCATGCATCGTCGGCTTTGGAATGATCGATGCGTTAGGTGATAATCCCATCGATTGTTGGGAGAATATGCTTAATGATCGAGACTTCCATAAACCTATCGATCCTCATGTTCATGAAGGCCACAATCTTAAAGTTAAGTACGGGTTTTATCCTGAAATTGATATCGATGAAGAATTACAACCTCGAGCAGTAGCTTATGGTATGCATGCGGTTGAGCAAGCTTTACACATGGCAAATTTGCCGCATTCATCGAATGTAGGTGTCATCTTCTCGACTCTTTTAGGCGGCAACTCGACAAAAGCAAAGTTAGATGCCGAAGGTCGAAAGATGAAACCAAAACAGATCCTTCGCTCAACGATGGATTATCTCTGCAGTCAAATCTCAATTAAGTATGGATATACTGGTATCAATACCATGGTGTATTCTGCTTGTGCTACAGGTTTGGTAAGCATCGAATATGCTATGCGAATGCTCGATGAGTATGACTATGTGATCGTAGGCGGTTCTGATGCTGGCGTAAATCACATGGATCTCTACTTCTTCTCGATTATCAAGGCGATCGGTTCGAAGTCGATGCCATTCGATAAGAATCGCGACGGTTTTATTATGGGTGAAGGTGCAGGTTGCATCATCCTTCAGTCGAGAGAAAAGGCCGAAGCGATGGGTTCGAAGGTATATGCTCGCATCACTGGAGTTTCGAATGCTTCAGATGCACACGATCCGACTGCACCTTCTGGAGCCGGAGCTCGTCTTTGCTTGGAGAAGCTGGATCTCGAAGGAGTCGACTCAGTCAACTCGCATGGAACCAGCACTCCACTCGGAGATGTGGTAGAGTATGACGTGGTTCGCGAGTTTACTGATGCACCGATCTATTCCAATAAAGGAAAAATTGGACATACTTTCGCTGCAGCAGGTGTACTTGAAACAATTTACAGTGTACTGTCTATTCAGAACGGTGTGATTCCTCATACCGCTGGTTGTCAAGACACTGATATGGATGTGGTGATGGAGAACATCGAGACAGATGTCAAGAAAGTTCTTGTCAATTCATTTGGATTTGGTGGTAAGTGTTGTTCAATTATTGTTGAAAAGGAAAAGTAAAATGTCTTCTGGATATACTGTAGAACTCGATTGGGAAACTGTAGACCACGTCGTGGTCGGTCAGCTGCGTAATACATGGGAAGCTTTAAAGGGCAATCTCGGCAATGGCGACTGGGTTTTTGTCTGGGGTGATCAAGAAGCCGATGATGCCGAGATCCAAAAGCACATCGACGCGCTCGAACTTCTCCTCAAGTGGTACTCCACTCCCGATGAGCTGGTAAAAATGGGACTCAAAGAAGGTGCCTAAGTATCTTGTAGAGACAATCGACTTCTTTCGCATGCGATATGTCGTGGAATGCGAGAGCGCAGAACATGCCAAAGACGTCGTGACGATGAAAGAAGCTGAAGAGTTCAGTCAATTATATCTTGACGAGACTATCACTTCTACTCGCGTGATTGATGATGCAGAGTATCTTCGCATCTTCGACGAAGATAATGACTATCTCAAAGAGTGGTCAGAAGAAGAGAAATTTAAGTATGTGCACGAAGTAGTCTATGATACTCCAAATCCAAGTATGAAAGAACTCGATCCGGATCAACGGGATTGGGAATATGATGGTTGTGGAGTAAAAGTCTGGAAAGGCACGATGCAACGTTATGAGGTAGAAAACGATGGAACAGAATAAAGTATATACAATTAAGCTTATGTCGGGCGAAGAACTCATTGCTCGTGTCAAGCAAGAAGGTGGTGTCACCGAACTGTTGAAGCCTCGTACAGTTGGTATGGGACCTCAGGGTTTTGCTATGATGCCATGGATGATGTCAGCTCCTGATAACAACGTCGTAATCTCTGACACAGTCATTGTCGGTGCTACTGAAACGAGTGCACAGGTTGCTACACAATATCTGAAACAAGTAACAGGAATACAAGTCTAATGTTAGAATGTTTGATTATGGGCGATTCGATCGCCGTTGGAACGAAGATGTTTGCTCCGAAAGAATGTGTATCATATTCGAAGGGCGGTTGGAATACTTGGCAATGGAACAAGAAGTGGGGTAAAACTCCGCTTGAAGCCAAGACAATCGTAATCAGCCTCGGAACAAACGATCATAGCGGCGTTGATACGAAAAAAGAGTTGACAAAAATTAGAACTCGTGTTAAGGTAGGCAATGTAGTATGGATTATGCCTCCTTGTAACAAAGGCTTTTGTAAACCTAAGGTCAACGCCATAGTAAAAAGCATTGCCGTAAGCTACGGAGATCGTATCATTGCTACATCGTATGTTCAACCTGATGATATCCATCCATCGTGGCGTGGATATAAAGATCTCGTAAAGAAAGCTGGAATATGAATCTTTTCATTCTCGACAGTGATCCTGTAGTTGCTGCGCAGCTGCAGTGTGACAAGCATGTCGTGAAGATGATCGTCGAGAGTGCTCAAATGCTCTCGACTGTACATCGTATGCTCGACGGTGTAGAGACACGTGTGCCTTCAAAGTCTGGTAAGACAATGTCGAAGGCATGGACTCTACCTGACGAGCGCGAAGATACATTCTATCGTGCAGTGCATATGCACCATCCTTGTACGATTTGGACTGCACAAAGTAATAACAACTACAACTGGCATTACGTCCACTTTGTAGCTCTTTGTGACGAGTATACATATCGCTACGGCAAGGTTCATAGCACAGATACATTGCTTCGCGAAGCACTCAAGCAATTGCCTCGTAACATTCCTGTCGGTTACAAGACTCCTCAGCCGTTGGCAATGAAGGCCAATCCTGAGTGTATCGACTACAATGATATCGTAGGTTCATATCGTAAGTTCTATCAGACGAAGCAGGCTCGATTCAAGATGGCATGGACTAAACGTCCAATTCCAGAATGGTTTGCAGTCGCAGCCTAACAACATAAATAGAAGTAATACGACCGCTCCAGTATACTGGGGCGGTTTTCTTTTGTTTAATAAATAAGTTTAGAACTTAGAACGGTGCAACGAATGCTTTCTACTGATGCAAAATCCCAATCTGCTATTATTTCAGAATATGAAGCAGAGTTGGCAAAGAAAAACATCAAGATAGTAAAGTCATCTCGTGGAGGAAAGCATCTTCGATTCTCATATCCAGGAGATCATAAGAAACTCCTAAACGATATTATTAAATGTGAGCTTACGGATAGTACGTTTGTAATCTCAGGAAAATATCGTACAGAAGAACTTACTATCAAAGAAGCGGTAGATGGAGCCAAGGTCGGAGACAAGATCTATGTCGTCAATGCTGTGTCATCTCGTGGCGAACTTCGTACAAAAGAATTGACACCTGAACGTATCGGTGTGGCTACTGGCAAAAAGATCGGCAAGTTAGAATTTAAGAGAAAGGTGATGCAAGGCATCAACAGCCTCGGAGTTTCGGTTGTCGTCAAAGAGTTTATGAAAGATCTCATGGATTCTGCCGAAACAATGGGTGGTAAAATCAGATCAGAATATATCGAACAGATATCGGATTCAGATATCAACATTATCGCCAAAGATTTCGGTGAAGTCACAGGCGCATGGTGGTTTTTAAACGTATACGATAAGACTGCGGACGGGATCATATATCCTACTCAGAGCAATCTCAGACTGGTCGACTACTATGCCACATATCCAAAGAAACCTAACCTTGCGATATCAGCCAAGGCTGGTAAAGGTGCACCTCCATCTATCGATGCGATCGCCGATATTTTAGATAAGATCAATTACACTGACTCGAAGAAGAAGATAGCCAAGAACCTTATTATCGCCATTCGTAACAGCTCTGTGTTAGATGGCATCGTTCGTGGTTCTGCCGAGGTAAAAACTCCCGGCTGGAATGCACTCGTCAAACTGATGGGAAACAATATCACTCCAGCCTCGATTGAAATATTCTTATCAAAATATAAAACTGCAGAAGAACTCCTAAAAGTTTTAGATCCGCTATACAAGATTATGGGAAGAGCGGCTTCTATGGACATCACAAAACGGATCGTTGGAAATAGGGCAAAGAGAAACGGTTTGATACTGTCACCGCTTGCATATCACCTCGTAGATATGATGAACGCAGACAAGACATATTCTAACGTTCTGAATGAAGCCACAAAGCAGATCAACGTGAGTCAGCTCTACATCAATATCTACAAGACTCAGAAGCTGGTAAAATACAACATTCAGGAGTTTAAGGACATCGACTTCAAGTTCGAGTACAACGGAAACGCTGGCATGCCAGGCCTGAAAAAAATCTCATTCAAAGCGAAATAAGCATGTACATTATTTCGAAAACAATATAGAGTGTAACTATGATAAAGAAACGATTTAGAGAGTTTGTTGGTAGTGGTACACTCACGATATTCGATATCGATGAGACGCTGTTCCATACATATGCAAAGGTTGCCGTTGTCAAAGATGGCAAGGTTGTTCGAATGCTAGACAACCAAGAGTTCAACACTTACAAGCGTAAGAAGGGTGAAACCTACGACTTCGGAGAGTTTGCTAACGCAGAAGTATTCCGCAAGTCATCGAAGCCTATCACTCGTATGGTTGCTAAAACGAAAGCTATCTTTGCCAACTCTCGTAAGAATCCTCATAGTCGAGTGATTATCTGTACAGCACGAGCTGACTTCGATAACAAGGATATCTTCCTTCAGACGTTTCGAGATCATGGTCTACCTATCGATAATATCCATGTAGAACGAGCTGGTAACCTGAAGATCGACTCTTCGGCAGAAGCCAAGAAGATCATCTTCCGTAAATATATAAATACTAAGAATTACGTAAAGCTTCGGTTGTTTGATGATGCTCCTAGCAATCTTCAGGCATTTCTTTCGTTGAAGAAAGAGTTTCCTGATATTACGTTCGAAGCCTTCTTTGTAAATCCTGATGGATCGGTAAAAACAGTACGATGACAAGTTTTAGAAATTTCCTTGCAGAAGAGCTTGACGAAACTAAGCTGAAGCATCTTGAGCATGCCGAAGATCACGTGATCAATGCTGGCCATGAAGGCTTTTCTCATGCCTATCACAATCTCAAAGATGTGCATGACAGGTTGACAGGCAAGAAGAACGACACAAGAATCACCATGAAGTATGATGGTTCTCCTTCTGTGGTATTCGGTCGTCATCCTGAAACTGGTCGTTTCTTTGTAGCATCGAAGTCTGCCTTTAACAAGAATCCAAAGATCAACTATACGCTAGAAGATATCGAGCGTAACCATGGTCATGCCCCTGGCCTCGTATCGAAGCTACGAGCTGCTTTACAGCATCTTCCAAAGGTAACACCAAAGAAGGGTGTTTTCCAAGGCGATATCATGCACACTGCTGAGGACGTGCATGAATCTGATGGGCGTGTACACTTTACACCTAACACCATCACTTACTCTGCTCCGAAAAATTCAGCACATGGTAAGGCTGCTCTCAACTCGAAGATTGGCGTAGCTATTCATACCAAGTATAATGGTAAGAACCTCGAGGATATGCAAGCCGAGCACGGCGCTCAGCTAAATGACTTTGGATTGCACAAAGACGTGCATCTGATTTCGACAGAACATCATCTCGATAACATCAAGTTCACGCCTCAGAATCGCGAGCGCTTTGCAAAGGCTATGACTGCAGCTGCAGCACATAACAAAAAGGCAAAGCCTGAAACTTATGAAGCTATCAAAGGCCATGAGATTCCTTTGAAAACTTACATTAATCATACTGTTCGTACTGGTACTAAGCCTAGCGTAGAAGGTTTCATGAACCACTACATGAAGGCACATCAGAAGAAGATCGAAGGTGTGAAGATGGCAGCATCGAAGGCATCTAAGACTGCTGCGATGGAATCAGACATCGGTCACGTTCAACGTAATCGTGCTCACTTTGAAAACGTTCTGAACCAGCACAAGCATCTGCAAAAAGCAAAGGATATTCTTGCGCATACGCTGTCAAGCTCTGCGGAGTTTGATCACAGCATTAACGGCAAGAAGTCGAAGCCTGAAGGATTCGTAGTAGTCAGACATAATCGTCCTACTAAAATCGTAGATCGCGCTGAATTCTCGGCTGCCAATTTCAATAAGGTTAAAGCTCAATGAAATCGATTCATATCACACAAGGACGATTCAATCCTGTTCATGCAGGCCACGAGATGGTCGTCAAGCATGTGATGGCAGCTGCCAAGAAAGAAGGCGCAGATCATAAGATCTTGACGACTGGATCTCATGATGCCAAGAAGAATCCTCTGACACCTGAGCAGAAGGTCAAGCACCTTTCTCGTGCTGTCAAGGGTGCACATGTAGAGGCGATGACGAAGGAACATCCGACTCTGCTCCATCAGATGTCGAAGCTGCACAAAGCTGGTTACACACACGTGACTATGCATGTCGGTTCTGATCGTGTTAAAGAGTTTCATGATTTACTTCATAAGTATAACGGTGCAGATATGAAGCACGGTCACTACAACTTCAAGAGCATTAAAGTCAAGTCAGTAGGCGGTGAACGTAAAGAAGGCGGAGGTGGAATTGAATCTGCTTCTGGTACGGCTATGCGTAAGCACGTTACTGCAGGTGATAAGGAATCATTCCATAAGATGGCACCATCGGGAATGAGTAAAGCCCACAAAGATGAGTTATATCACGATGTCCGCAAAGGCATGGGTGTGAACGAATCATTCATTGTCAGATTTAAAAACTGGATTAGTTGACCTGTTAAAGTTTCCTTGTTATAAATAGATTTGCGGTTAGGCTACGGCAATCCCGTTTGTTTAACAGATAAGCCCAAGGGAAACTCTGATGGAAGATAAGAAGAATAAACCGGTTGATACGAAGCAGTTAAAAAAGCCAACCGGCACGTCTGTAACTGGCAAACCACTTGATGGCATCGAGATCCGTCCTCAGCTCAAAGGTCTCGGCAATCGCCAGCACAACGAGGATACCGTAGTCCTAACTGACACTCTCGCTGAGAAGAAAGCACTGACACTCGTTCAGCGCCAACGCAGAGCGCGTGCTCTTCGAGCTAAAGAGCCGAAGATGCAGAGAGCCAAAGAAGTTGCTCAACACAAACTCGCCTCGGACGAAAAGCTAAAGGCTCGAGCAATTGTCAAAGCAAGAAACATGGTCAAGATGAGGTTTGCAGCTCGGAAGGGAACTCCTTATACCGAGCTCACCACATCTGAAAAAATTCAAGTCGATAAGGTAGTCGATAAGAAGGTCAAGCTGATCAGAAGATTAGCTGCTCGCCTTCTACCTGCTCTTCGTAAAGCAGAAGTCAATCGTCTCGCTTCATTCCAATCGGGATCAAAAATCCAGCACGCGACTGCTGCCCCGGTCAACGAAGAATTCAATACAATCGTAGAGAGTCTTGACAATAAGACTTCTATGCAACTCGTTGACATTATCAACGATTCTATCGATGCTCTCAACGAGAATAATAACTCGATGGGTATCACGCTGAAGAGACTGCTAAGCGCTGTCCTTCCAGAAGACGTAGCAACTTCTACACTTATGAAAAAAGCCGAGAAGACCGGCATACCGTTCTCGACCCTCAGAGAGGTGTTCGAGCGCGGTTCTTTTGCGTGGGAAGACGACGGCAAAACTACGCAAGAACAGTTCTCATTCTCAAGAGTGAATAGCTACATTGCCAAAGGCAGAGCGTGGACACTCGATGCAGATCTTCGCGAAGAGAAGGAAGTCAACGACAAGCTCGATAAAATGTTCGAATCCGCTTATCATACTGGCTTGAGTGCTTCGACTGCTAAGGCACGCGAATCTCACTGGAAAAAGATGGAAAAGTATTCTGATCGAGATCCACGTGCATATCAAGATGCGCCAGGTGACAAGGCAGCTCGTAAGAAAAATATGCCTCAATCTGTACATACGAAGAAGTATCATGCGATGTACGGCGAAGAGATCGAGCAGCTGGTCAATGAAGCCTCTGACGGTCTTGCTGCAAAGGCCAGCAAATCAGGTGTTTCCTTATCTACTCTGAAGAAAGTGTATGCTCGCGGTGTTGCTGCATGGAACAGCGGTCACCGTCCAGGAACTACACCACAACAGTGGGGTATGGCTCGCGTAAACTCTTACATCACAAAGGGCAAAGGCACTTATCACGGCGCTGATAAGGATCTGCATGAAGATGATGTAAATGAAGGCCTATGGGCTAACATTCATGCTAAGCGTAAGAGAATTAAAGCTGGATCTGGCGAACGTATGCGTAAGCCTGGATCGAAGGGCGCTCCGACTGCCGCGGGTTTTAGATCAGCACAAGAAGCAGTCGAAGATCAAGTAGGCAATCAGATTGCTGATACAGGAAGACATGGTAAAGTAAGATATGTCGGTGTAAGAACTGCTGCTCATAAAGAAACTGGTACACAAGAGCGTCAAGAAGTTCAGTATATTAAGCGTCATAAGATGCATACGAAAAGAGAGACTGACGCCGATCCGCAACAGATTCGTATCGCTCAGGATCAGATCAAAAAGAAAGTGATCGACGAGTCGAACAACACGCCATACGTCAAGCCTTTCACAGAAAAAGGTAGTACAGAACAACGTGGTTGGAAAGCTTCGAACAAGCATGGCAAGGTAAAGTACTTTGGCATGGACTTCAAGGCTTCTGCACATAAGCATGCTGGAATCAATGAAGATACATCAGCAGATCGCGAAGTTGGTACGAAATCGCTCGTCAAGAAGTATCAAAAGGAAACTCCTGGACAGAAAAAAGCAGATCTGAACGAGTCGTTCAATATCGAGTTCGCCGCTGGAATTGGTGTAGGTCTGACTGCTAACGAATGTGGTATCTTCATCAAGCCAGGGTTCGAGATGCATCCTGATGTCGTAGAAGAAGATATCGAAAGAAGAGGCGACTTCAAGATGGTTAAAGTTCGCACTCCAAAAGGATATGTTTGGAAAAAAGTTCGCCGCGAAGTTGATATCGAGAGGGACGCAGAATGATCGGATTTAAGGAATTCATCACTGAGCGTGGCGAAGATTCGAAAGGTCACTTCATCGCCACCGAGAAGGGTGCAGGTATGACAGCGAAAGGTGTAAAAGCCTATCGTGCCAAGAATCCTGGATCAAAGCTTCAGACAGCTGTCACTGGCAAAGTAAAGCCTGGATCTAAAGATGCAGGTAGACGTAAGTCTTTCTGCGCTCGTATGAGTGGAGTCAAAGGTCCGATGAAAGATGAAAAAGGTAGACCGACTCGTAAAGCAATGTCATTAAGAAGATGGAAGTGTAACTAATGGAAGAGATTACAAACCCTTTAAAGGTCGCGTTTGCAGACACCTATGCACTTTACGTGAAGGCTCAGAACTATCATTGGAATGTCGAAGGACCGATGTTCCCGATGTATCATGAATTTTTTGGTAATATCTATGAAGAAGTTGGTGGTGCTATTGATCGTTTTGCCGAAGAGATTCGAGCCCAAAAATCTTATGCTCCGGCATCGTTCGGAAGATTCAATGAACTATCAACAATTGAAGATGAATCTCTTATTCAGTTACTTCCAATAACCATGGTAACTAATCTTTTCGAAGATAATAATCGAGTTCTTGCTTCTCTTCAACTTGCAAGAGATGCAGCAGACAAATACAATCAAAACGGTCTTGTTAACTTCCTTGAAGAGAGACTCGATCAGCACAACAAACACGCATGGATGCTCCGCGCATCGATGAAATAATTTCATAAATAGATTTAAATTTACGGAGCAAAAAATGTTAACGAATAAAATCACAGGATTCAGTGCTGATCTTCTTAATACTGTTCGTAGTATTCTCGGAGAAGCGAAGAAATGTCCAGCTGACTGCGAGTGCGAAAAGTGCGAAGCAGAAGAGATGGAAGAAGGCCATATGCCTACTGCCGACGAACCGACTGATGCAAATAAAAAGACAGCGCAGAAGATTCGCGACATGATGGCCAAAGAAAAGAAGCCAGTCAAGGAAGAGACTAAAGAAGATCTTCCTTTTGAAGGTCCTTATAGAAAAACTGGTGAACGCAAGGACGAATACGGCAACAAAGTAAAGAATGTTGCTAAGCATCTTGCGAAGAAGGCAATGAAGGCTAACGAAGATTTAGAACATACTAACTGTGGAACTCCCGAATGCTGTGGTCAATGCGATACGCCTGGACAGATCGATGAGATTTCTGCAAAGACTGCAGTAAATGCTTATGCCAAGCGTAATGCCAAAGCATTCAACGACGGTCAATACGATGATGAAGCTGAAAAAGACTATAACAAGTTAGACAAACAAGGTGATAGAATTCAAAGAAAGTTTGGTGACAAAACTGTTCGTAAAGCACAGAGTGCCGCTTATAAGAAGATCTTTGGAGAAGAAGTCGAAAATCTCGATGAAACTGCAAAGATCGTTGCTCATCTTCAAAAGCGTTATGGTGATAACATTCGTAAGAGCCATGTTCGCTCGGCAGCTAGCGATTTCGGTGTTGATGCAGCGAAGTTAGCAAAAGCAGTACGTACTAAGTTGGGCAAGAATATGCTTGGTGAAGAAGAGCAGATCGATGAGATCTCGAAGGGAACACTTGGTCGTTACATCAACAAAGCCAAAGATTCTATTGATATGGCTTCTTATAGACAAGGCCACAAAGAAGCTCATGGCAGTTCTTCGAAGCCACTTGAAAAGAAGTTGACAAAGCGTCATAAAGGTATTTCAACTGCAGTCAATAAATTGACCAAGGAAGCTTCTGGCGACCAACACATTGAAGTAACACACGCCGTTACTGGTCAAAAGAAAAAGGTTCCTGTTCATCCTGATAATGCTTTTAAAGCTCTAAACCATTATAAGAGTCTTTCGTCAACGAAGTCGGCTCGTATTGTTTCAGAAGAATCCGAGCAGATCGATGAACTCTCAAAGGGAACAATGGGTCGTTACATCAACAAGGCTGCTACAAAAATGGGTAGTCAAGGTGTTACTGCTGGTCTGAAGATTGCTGCAGACGAAAAGTCAAGCAAGAACTTTAAGGATATGGGCAAGCGCGAAAAGGGTATCAAACTCGCCGTCAATAAGCTGACAAAGGAAGAGCAAGACTTCATCGACTCGCTGAACGATGCTGATATCGAACAGATCGATGAGATCTCAAAGGGTGCTGCATTGAAGTATCTTTCTGCCAATAAGAAAGACGATACTAAGGCTCGTGAAACTGGCGATTATGACAGAATGACTAAGCGTATGCGTGGTACTGATATGGCTGTTCGTAAGTATACTGCTAAGCCAGGTTCTAAGTCTGTTCGTGTTCCTGCCACCGAAGAAGTAGAAATCACTGAAGCGCGCGGGCGTCCAAGAAAGGCTGGCGCCAAGGATTTCACGATCCATCCGAAGACAAAAGAAAAGCTCATGCATAATAATCCTGAGCACATGAAAAAGATCGAAGCTCTTCAGAAGAACAAAGTTCTTGAGAAGCCAAAGATTGAAGCTGGTCAGCATATCATGAACCAGCTACAGAAAGCTAAAACATCGATGCTAGGTGGTAGCACGATTCACTTTACACATGGTGACTCGAAGCACGTTTCTGGTACTCATGCTGCAAAGCTTCTGTCTAAATATGCGGGCATGAAACCGAATGAGAAAGAAGACTTCCAAAAGAAGATCGGCCACTCACACGAACAACTAATGAAGCACGTATAAGGTGTAATATGACAATTCATGTCGGAACTTTTATAGTAAAAAATACTACGCCTTCTATCGAAAGTGAAGAAGTTGCTGCGTTGCATGAAACTACAACTAATATCAAAGTTGGGAATTTTGTAGTAAAAAATAAACCGATTGTAACCGAGACTTTACCAGAAGTTGAAGTTGTTATTGAAAATGAAGAAGCTGTGCCTCTACCTCAAGTTGTGCAAATGGAAGAAGGTACTGTTATTCATAACGGCCAACCAAAAAAGTTTAATAAAAAAATGTCAGCATACATGATTGATATGCTTACATCCGAAGAATGATAAATAAAACAAAGAATCTTTAGGAGAAACGAAGATGGCTCAATGGGGCAATACAGACGATGCTGCAAACTCGGTCCTATGGGCCACAACTGCAGTGAATAAAACACCTAACACAGTAAACCAAACTGCACTGTTCGGTAACACTACTGTCGGCGCATTTACTGCTGGCGAAGCAGTCGGCCAATTCGGTCTTGATGTAAATGAAATTTCAATCGCCGTTGGTAATACGGCAGTTGCTCAGTATATCATTACGAATCCAGGTTCTGGATACAATGCAAATGCTGCTGTAACTGTTGCAAATACAACAGGCGGTGCAAACACACTCGCCGCTAACTCAACAGTTTCGGCAGGTAAAGTAACTGCACTCACGGCAAACGGCACGATTATTCGTGGTTACACCGCTGCACCGGCAGTTACAATCGCTGCACCAGCTCTTATTATCTTCAATGGTAATACTGCTGTTACACCAAACAATGATATTGGCGCGTTCATTGCTATTGCAACAGCAAATTCGTTCTTAGCAGTTGGTGACAAAGTTACCTATGCCGGTAATGCTACGTCAACACCAGCAACTCTAACTGATACTCGTCCGTATTATGTTAGCTTTGCTAATACGTCGGGCATCAAACTTTCAGACGAGCCTAACACAGCAAACATCAACTTTGCAAAGGCAAGCGGCAATGGCACGACTGCTGGCGGTGCAACTCTTCGCGGTGAAACAGCTACAGCAACTGCTGTTCTAACAGGTCGTGGTTACATCGACGGTGCTGCTCATACTGGTTGGGTTCTTCGTACAGTTGGTACTGGTGGTCGCGCTGGTCGCGTACAGTTTGAAACACTCGTTGCAATGGGTGGAAACTTCTCGACTGACGCATCTGACGACGCAATCTTGCCAGACGCATAAGGATAATATATGAGTGATCGTGCCAAGAAAATAACTGAACTGACTTCGATTGGCACGGCTAATACGTCGATCGCTAGCGGGGATATCTTTATTGTAGAGGATATCTCCGCTAATACGACCAAGTCTGCTACATTATCTACGTTGCGTAAAGCTATTGTACAAGGTCCCTTTGCTAATAACACTGCCGCAAATACAGGCGGTGTTGCACTCGGTCAACTATACTATACTGCGGCAGGGGATGTGAAAGTAAGAAATGCCTAATGATTGAAAAACTTGATGATTCGAATTTCTTGATATATGCTGCTAAGTGTTATGATAATCCACAATGTTTTGAGGATCTTGAATTTTACGAAGACTTAGCTCGATTCAAATATATTAAGAGATTACTTAATCGCTATGAAGAGTCCGGAGATTTAAAAGATAGATTAATCGTCAATCATCTCGTTGTTCTGTACAATGTGTTCGGTAACGAAGCTACCAGATTACTCTTCTTTAAGTTAGATGGCTATCATCATATGTTGAAGCCGTTCATTATTTTATTAGGAAGACTTCCTGAGAAGATACCGAATATAGGCATAGATAATAAAACACTTATTACTAACGATATTGTTGCAGACGAAGTCATAGTACAAAAACTAAGGAAGATTTAATGGCCAACAAAGAAAAGCAAGAGTATGACTACGAAGGCGATATGGCCATGTCACAACTCAAGTCTATCATTGCCAACGCTCAGCGTATGCATGACATGCTGAAGGTAGATACAAATCTTCCTGAATGGGTTCAGTCGAAGATCACATTAGCTGAAGACTACATCTCTACTGCTTCGAATTATATGCAAGGCGAGATGAGCGAAGCCGTAGACATGACTAAAAAGAATCAGGCGAAAGCGATGAAAGCTGGCGCCAATCTAAAAATGGATTCGGATACTGGAACACCAGATCACTTCACTGCTGCGGCGCGCCGCAAAAAAGGTTTACCAGAAGAAGTTCAGATCAATGAGCTTTCTAAAAATACGGTAATTTCGTATCTAAATAAAAACAAAAAAGATGTTTTTAATAAAATATTACAAGTAGGTAAAGCTCGTAAAAAAGAAGATTCTGTAGAAGTCAAAAAAATATCTAATAAAATTGTTAAAAGACACAACGGCGAGCATTTAGCAAAAGACAAACTTAGAAAACTTGCTAAAGAAGAAGTTGCGGCGAATTCTGTTGGTGCTGGCAATGTAGCGGGTCTACAAGGTGAACCGCCGGTAAATAAGAAAAAGAAAAACGTGATGTCTTTCAATAGATTTATGAAGAAATAATATGTTAGGAATGATCCCACTGCCATATAAGTTGCTTGCAGGTGCTGCACTCATGGCAGGGATCTTCGTCTTTGGTTATATGAAAGGATCTGCTTATGCTGAAGCTGAATTGGCTCGTTTCTCTGCACAAAAGAGTGAGCAAATCGCGGAATTGGAGAGGAAGAATTCTGCAATTTCTACTGAGGTAGTTACTGAATATGTTGATCGAGTTAACACAATTAGAGAGAAAGAATATGTATATCGCGACGTCGTTAAAGACTCTGTTCCTACTCAGCACGATATGTCTAATGGCTGGGTGTACACGCACGACCTTAGTGCCACATCCGGTGATGCCGACTCCGCCAGAGCTTCTGATGCGAGCCCCTCAGGAATTACAGACACTACAGCCCTCCTCGCCATCATCGGCAACTACTCCAGATGCCAAGCCAACGCCGAGCAGCTAAGACAACTCCAGCAGTGGATAATTCAGAATAAAGAAGCTGTTGATGCCATGGCAAAAGAGAAGAAGAAATGAAAAAGTTTAAAGAAGTACCAGAAGAAGATTCGAACGACAGTTTGATTACCATTATTGCCAACTCTCTCAATAGAGCGAGCAGCGGCAATAAAGATGATACGCGCGGTCTCCTACTTTTGATCGCCGCGCTGGGACTTCTTAATCTTTCAAAAGACGGGCTTCCTGCAAGCGTTGCAAGAAAACTCGCATCAACATCAAATAGAAAATAACGGAGATTCTTATGTGGGAAAAAATTAAAAAGTGGTTTGGTTTTCTTGATCTAAACAAAGACGGTAAAGTATCGGCCGAAGATCTTGAACTTGCTCGTGCTTTGGCTGATAAGAAAGCCAAAGAAGCAAATGAAACTATCAATGCAGTTGTTGAAGCCGCAGAGAAAATTAAGAAAGTTAGAAAAAAGAAATGAGTCTAATGTCGTTTTTCTCATCACCGCCGATTACTAGTTTCGAGCAACTCGAGCTAGAAAAAGGTAAGATCCAACTAACTATCATGAAGATGGTAACACTCGTCTTATCATCTATTATGTTAGCAGTTGTCGGTATCTTTCTGATTGGCCTCTTTTTGCCAAATCACGTGATCGATAATAACGAGATCTTTAAGATCATCGGTCCTGCATTCTCTATGATTATTGGTGCCTTTGTCGGTGCATTCGCTACGATGATGGGAATGAAGACCGCAGAATTTGATCCGAATGTTAAGACACAAGAACTCGGTAAGACAGATCATAAGCAACTCGCAGAAGCACATGTCATCAACGCACAAGCTGAAACAATTGAAACCGAAAATGAAATTAAGATGATGGCAGCTATCGATAAATACAAAGATAGCGACGAGGATTTCGGTCCTTTCTAAATTATGATTTCGTTAACCTAACGGAGTCGAAGAAATGTTTAAAAAAATAAAAGATCTGATTTTCCAAACATTCACTGGAAAAGATAATAAGACACTTGATCTTGGTAGAATTCTATGGGCCAAAGGCGTAATGCTTTTCTTTGGTCTATCGATCTACGACATCTATCGTGGTGCAGAATTTGATGCATCGACTTGGGGTGTAGGATTAGGTGCAGTACTCGCAGCAGGCGGTGCAGCTCTTGCACTCAAAGCTAGTACGGAACCAACAGAATAATGGCAACACCATCGGTCAACAAGTTAGCTGAAGATGTGTCGTATCTAAGTAGAGATATGGCAGTCGTCAATACGCTTGTTGGCCGTTTGGATACAACCATTGATAAGCTGACTGACATTTCAAGCAGTGTGTCGAATCTTCTTGCTGTGCACGAAACCAAGTTGACTTCCCAGGAAATCATAAGTAAACAACTATCAGATTTAGTGGAAGCACGCAGAGTGGAAACAGACGACAAGGTCCAGCTATTGCACGAAAGAATTTCTTCAGGCGAGCGCGAGCTCAAAGAAAGCATCGACGATCAGTACGACGAACTCATGAAAGAAATTAAAGAGATGCGTGCTGAGTCGACAGTACAGCATAATACGTTGAGCGATCGAATCACTGCCATGGAAAAATGGATGTGGACAGTCATCGGCGGTGCTGCTATCGTAGGTGGTATTATTACGTTGGTGCCATGGAGTACAATATTCGGAATTGGATAAATTATGAGACGTGTGATTGATGACTTCTTACCAAGAGGTTATTTTAATGAAATAAAACAGATGATCGAACATCCAGCATTTCGCTGGAACTTCTCATCGATACTTCCTGAAGGATATCACGACCAGACTGAAAAAGACTGGTACTTCATGAAGAGAATCTATACAGAAAATGAACACATCGAAGATGCATTCGGGTACTGGCAAACGATCAGGCCGATGTTCTATTTCTTTGAAGAAAAACTTAATTTCCTTACAGAACATGTCATCAGTGTGAATGTCAATAGCATGATGAATCAGGGTCGTAAGCGTGCCCATGGTTGGCACAACGATTGTCCGTATAAGCATTACGTAGCTCTGTTTTATATCAATACTTGTAATACTGCTCCAACATTATTTGAAGATGGATCAGAAGTCGAGCATATCGAGAATCGATTACTGTTCTTTGAAGGCGGAGATCATATTGATAATCGGCACAGTACTAATCTTCCATTAGATGTCGAAAGAAGATTAGCGATTAATTTTAATCTTCAAGGCTCTTTATTCTAAAATAAACATGTACAATAATCACAATCTGTGTATAATGAAGTTAACAGATTGGAGTTATAATGCTTTGGATTGAACACAAATACATCAGCCTTCTCTCAGGTCGCCTCGAGAGATTTCAGCGGGTCAACAACACGGTCTATCGGTTCCGTTGCCCTATCTGCGGCGACTCAAAGAAAGATCGTCGTAAAACTCGTGGGCATTTGATCGAGAAGGGCGGCAAGGTCCGCTTTTATTGTCACAACTGTAGCGCGAGCATGCAGTTCAGATATTTTATGAAAGAGATCGATCCGACTCTTTATCTCGAATACATCAAGGAACAGATGAAAGAATCTGGTAATCAAAAAGATGTCGAGACTTTTGCCGAGAAAATGAAACCTCCAGTCTTTGTCAAGACCACAGCTCTGTCAAAGATAAAGAAGGTAAGTCAGCTCGATCCGAACCATCCTGTCAAGAAGTACGTGGATAGTCGGCAAATCCCTCCGCATTTGCATTATAAGTTATTCTATGCTCCAAAATTTGGCGCGTGGGTCAATACTATGATTCCTGACAAGATCAAGATCGGAGAGAAGGACGAACCACGTCTGATCATACCATTTCTTGATAAGGAAAAGAATCTCTTTGGTTTTCAAGGCAGATCATTCAAGAAAGATGGTGTTCGATATATCACCATCATGCTGGACGATTCGAAACCAAAAGTATTCGGTATGGATACTATCGATGAGGACAAAGATATATATTTACTAGAGGGACCGATCGATTCGATGTTCTTGCCAAATGCCATGGCAGCGGCAGGTGGAGATCTTGCTGCACAAGTCGAACAAACCGGTTTACTTAAAGAGAAAATTGTGGTAGTATTTGATAATGAGCCGAGGCATTCGGATACTATCAAGAGAATGCAGAAGGCGATTGATGCTGGATATCGTGTAGTCATATGGCCTTCAGACATCGAGCATAAAGATGTCAACGATATGATTTTAGCTGGCTACACGCCAGAATATATTAAGGATGTTTTAGATGAATGCAATTACTCAGGACCAACTGCAAAACTACACTTTGCGATATGGAGAAAAGACCGTTGAAGCGGTGCTAGCTCTACCTGAAGAGAAGCTTACGTGGGTAGTATATAATGCCAACATGGTGCAAACCGCAGTAACTCTGATTATTTCATTGCGTGGCATGGATTTCTTTGATGACTACGTGAAGGTTATTTCAAGAGAATGCGGTGACGGAGCTCAAGGTGCATTGTACTTTGATCCTAACATCTTCAATCTAATAGGAAACGGATATGACTGAGTTAGTAGACAACGAGTTTGGGGTCGAGTACGAGCAGATCCCGATAAAGAAACTTCGGATCTTCCGAGTTGGCAAGCAGTGGCTTGTCGAGTATCAACGTTATGTTCGTCTTTGGGCGCCATGGGACCATTTCTGGTGGTACAATGACGGGCAGTATGTAGAGTACTATGATGCCCTTGCTCGTGTGAATGAACTCAAGGCCAACGGCTACGCTAATGTTCCACGGTTCCAAAAGGTGAAAACGTTCGATGTCTCATCTGAGTGATAATAACATAAGTTATTTTAAGCACATGTTGAGATCATGGCGCTGGGGAGCAATACTGTTTATTCATGGTTTATTTCCAAACGTATTTAAGACAACAGTAAGCGATGAAATGTGTAATCATAAGGATTAATAATGCGTGAACCGATTACAAAGATAGATGAATATGAAATGAAAACGGCGAGTGGCGATATTTGGATTGTTACTCTTCTTGGTGATAAAGCCACGAATGGTCAACGGTATTGTGAAGCACATATAAAGGGTAAAAAATGAGTGAAGTAAATCTGGTCGGCCTCACCAAGCCGAGTGCATACACAGAATGCACAACTGCAAACGAACTGATTGCATGGGCTGCTCGAGTATCGAATCCATCGAATCAAAACAATACTGCAACAGCACCGAAACTGGTTCAATATCTTATTAAGAACCAACATTGGTCACCTTTGGAGATGGTCCATGTCTCAATGGAAATCAGAACGACAAGAGATATCGCTCGACAAATTCTTAGACATCGTTCTTTCATGTTCCAAGAGTACTCTCAGCGTTACGCCGATCCAACGAAAGATCTTGGCTTTGTTAATCGAGAAGCCAGACTTCAAGATGCCAAGAACAGGCAGAACTCAATCGAAGTTGGCGATAACAAATTACTACAAGAAAATTGGAATATACGACAAGCCCGAGTAATCAGCGAGTCGTTGTATGCCTATAACTGGGCAATTGAAAATGGTATCGCCAAAGAACAAGCTCGTGCCGTTCTTCCTGAAGGCAATACAGAATCGGTCATGATCGTGACTGGCACGCTTCGTTCATGGGTTCACTATTGCCAGTTGCGTATGGATAAGGCAACTCAGAAAGAACATCGTATCATTGCCGAACAGTGCTGGGATATTATTGCGCACCATTTCCCTGATGTGAAGAAGGCTCTTGACGATATGGCTGCGCAAGCAGAGTTTGAAAGGAAACTACCATGATTAATTGGCTAGTATACAATAAAAATGATATCGTCGTTGCAGACGTTGAGTCTGAAGAAGAAGCCCTCGAAGTTGTACAAGATCTTACAGAAGATCCATGGTGGAAAGACGAAGCGCCTTATCGAATAGAGATGTTACCATGAGTCATAGCACCGTAGTGAAAGAAACTGAAGACGGCGAATTGTACATAGAATTATCAGATGAACTTATGGAAGCCATGGGTTGGGATATAGATACTGAACTAGTATGGACCGTTTATGACGACGGCAAAATTGGATTAAGAAAGAGAACAGATGATTCAAGTAACGAAACGTGATGGAACGCGAGAACCACTCGATATTAATAAGTTCCATAAAGTAGCGCTGCATGCGTGTGAAGGTTTAAGCGGCGTTTCTGTTTCAGATCTTGAAATCAAAACTCATATTCAATTTTATGATAAGATCAAGTCTTCTGATATTCAAGAGACTCTGATCAAGGCAGCTGCTGAACTCATTACAGAAGAACAACCTAACTATCAGTATGTTGCTGGTCGTCTAATCAACTATAATCTTCGTAAACAAGTCTACGGCACGTACAATCCTGAACCGCTCTTAAAGCACTATATTCGTGTACGCGATGAAGGTTATTATGATAAGGAAATGGGCGATGTATATTCTGTAGAAGAGTTCGATGAACTTGAAAAATACATCGACCACGACCGTGATAACCTACTGACCTATGCTGCCATGGAACAATTCCGTGGAAAGTATCTCATTCGTAATCGTGTGACGAATAAGTTCTACGAAACGCCACAGATGGCATTCATGTTGATTGCCATGACACTCTTTCAAAATTACACCACAAATAGAATGAAATGGGTAAAGGACCTTTACGATGCTATCAGTACATTTGACATTAGTCTTCCTACTCCTATTATGGCAGGAGTGCGCTCACCTCAACGTCAGTTTAGTTCGTGCGTACTTATCGAAACTGACGACTCGCTGGATTCCATAAATGCAACAGCCTCCGCAATTGTTAAGTATGTTTCTCAGAAAGCTGGTATTGGTATTGGCGGCGGTCGTATTAGGGCTGTTGGATCTCCTATACGCAATGGCGATGCTTCTCACACTGGTGTTATTCCTTTTTATAAGCATTTCCAGTCAGCTGTTAAATCTTGTAGCCAAGGTGGTGTCCGTGGTGGAGCAGCGACTCTCTATTACCCCCTTTGGCATTACGAAGTGGAGGATATTCTTGTCCTAAAGAATAATAAGGGCACTGAAGATAACCGTATCCGTCATCTTGATTATGGTGTGCAATTTAATAAGGTAATGTATGAAAGACTTTTATCTGGAGGTAATATCACCCTCTTCTCACCTAGTGATGTCCCGGATCTCTATGAAGCCTTTTACAAAAGCGCTGAAGACTTTAGAGAACTCTACGAAAAGTACGAACGTAGTAAGGTTAGAAAGAAAACCATCCCTGCGATTGATCTCTTCTCAGCCTTCGTTACCGAACGAAAAGACACCGGACGAATCTATCTGATGAACGTAGACCATGCCAACGAGCATGGTTCATTCACCAAAGATACTCCGATCAAGATGAGCAACCTGTGCTGTGAGATTACATTGCCAACAACACCACTAAAGGATATTCATGATGAAACAGGCGAGATTAGCCTATGCACGCTTGCAGCGATCAATTGGGGAAAGATTAGAAAGCCAGCTGATTTCGAAAAGCCATGCACCATTGCAGTACGCGCTTTGGATGCCCTACTTGATTATCAGGACTATCCTGTTCGAGCCGCTGCTATTGGTACTCGGAATCGTAGGCCTCTTGGTATTGGTATCATTAACTTTGCTTATTGGTTGGCTCGTAATGACACTAATTACTCTGATCCTAACCTTGAGCTTGTTCATGAGTATGCTGAAGCATGGAGTTATTACCTTATTAAAGCCTCGGTCGACTTGGCTGAAGAAGTAGGTTCTTGCCCTCTTGATTATCAGACAAAGTATGCATATGGTACTATGCCAATCGATACATACAAAAAAGATGTAGACGAATTGGTCGCTCCTAACTATAAGATGCCATGGAGTGTATTGTCAAGCCGAGCATTGTCATCTGGCATTCGTAACTCGACTCTCATGGCTCTGATGCCAGCCGAGACTTCTGCTCAGATCAGTAACTCGACCAATGGTATCGAACCACCTCGTGCACTCATCTCGATCAAGCAATCGAAAGATGGTGTACTGAAGCAAGTTGTTCCAGAGTTAAGACGACTGAAGAATAAATACGAATTACTATGGGATCAAAAGTCTCCAGAAGGTTATCTGAAGATTATGGCAGTCCTACAGAAGTTTATCGATCAGGCAATCTCGGTAAACACTTCTTATAATCCTCGTCACTATGAGGATGAGAAGATTCCGATGTCAGAGATGATTAAACATATTTTGATGCACTACAAGTACGGCGGTAAGACGCTCTACTATTTCAACACCTTCGACGGTGCTGGTGAAATTGAAGAATCTAAACCGCTAGCACAAGGGCAACTAGATGATGAGGACTGTGACTCTTGTAAAATCTAACAGGAGTTTTAAATGGCAAGAAAAGCGCCAGCAGCTGGAGCTGTACAACACGTAAAGATCGTAACAGGCACATCACAAGATACAAGACGTCCTAAGTTGTCGTCGATGAATAAGCATAAGAAGAAAAACTTTAAAGCGTATCGTGGACAAGGTAGATAATGCAATATATTAAACTAGACAATGACATGTGGGCCGATGCAGGTAAAATTTGGTTTGTTCATAAACATGAAACAAGCCCAAACACAACTGCAGTGAAGCTTACGATTGAAGACACCAAAACAGGTGAAATTGAAACACGAACGGTTCCTCAAAACCAAATTGAGTGGCTCGAAGCGAAGGACTGGTAGTGCTATATACGGGATCAGGAAATCTTCCGCATCATATCTATTGTTGGGTAGATTCTTCGTTCATTCGTAAAGATGCCAAACCATACACGTTCGAACCATGTGTATGGTTTGCACTTCATGCCAAAGCTGGTCATTCTTGGGGATGTCACGTGATGCTCGAATGTGGAGCAGTTTATCGTGGAGTTCCACCTCATGCACTGGCATTTCGACCGAATACATCAACTTGGCATCTTGAAGATACACAGTTGTGGGATTGTTACGGCGATCAGTTTTCAGTATTGATATATAATTATCTACACAGTCAACAAGCAGAGATTCGAAAGAGCGGCCTTTTTGGCCGTTATCTTTTTACAGTGATTCCAATGCACGATGGATATTCACAAGATCCTTCTCAGTCGAAGGAATTTATGTTTATTCAATTAGACAATGGCAGACTGACTATCATGCCGACAAACGAACTTCGATTCCATGATAAATCATATACCGAAGGCGATTGGCCGAAAGATATTAAACTAAACACCAGCACCTGGAGAGTTGAATGACAGTTTTTTCAAACGAAATGTTTGATGCTACAGAACAGACTTGTTTCTTTGGAAAGCAAGTCAATATTGCCCGTTACGATAAGCAACGTTACAATATCTTCGAGAAGCTGACAGATAAGCAACTCGGATTTTTTTGGCGGCCAGAAGAAGTAGATCTGTCAAGAGACGGCAAAGACTTTAAAGGGTTAAGCGACCATGAAAAGCACATCTTTACAAGCAATCTCAAGCGTCAGATTCTTCTTGACTCTGTACAGGGACGTGCGCCTAGCTTGGCATTTCTACCGATTTGTTCGCTCCCCGAACTCGAAACCTGGATCCAAACATGGACATTTTCCGAAACGATTCATAGTCGATCCTACACTCATATCATTCGAAACGTTTATTCAGATCCGTCAAGGGTATTTGACGAGATGCTCGACATCCAAGAAATAGCTGACTGCGCTGCTGATATCAGTAAGTACTATGATAACTTAATTGCATTCAATAGTGTTATGCGATATAATTATGATCACAAGAAAGCACTATGGCTCTGTCTAAATGCTGTGAATGCTTTAGAAGGAGTAAGGTTCTATGTCTCGTTTGCATGTAGTTGGGCTTTTGCGGAAGTTAAGAAGATGGAGGGTAACGCCAAGATCATCAAGCTCATCGCGCGGGACGAGAACGTTCATCTTGCCTCGACACAACAGCTCCTCAAAATTCTACCGAAAGAGGATCCAGACTTTGCTCGCATACAAGAAGAGACACGAGATGAGTGCATCAGCATGTTTCATCGAGTGGTCGAGCAAGAAAAAAGTTGGGCACATTACCTTTTCCAGAACGGTTCGATGATTGGTCTGAACGAAGAACTTCTTTGTAACTACGTAGACCATATTGCCGCGAAACGTATGGGCGCAATCGGTCTGAACGGAAAGCCAGGAGCGAATCCTTTGCCATGGACACAGAAGTGGATTTCAGGTTCTGACGTACAAGTTGCCCCGCAAGAAACAGAAATTACTAGCTATGTGATTGGTGGTGTCAAAAAAGACGTCGACGAAAATACTTTCAAAGGATTTACTTTATAATGTGTACAGTATCTAATATCGGTGATGGTTATCGGGATAACTTTCCTCCTCGTTGGCGAGGAATTGTTCATCCAAACCCTTGGCCAGCACAACCAACAAGTGTTCCATATCCGTCACAACCAGGCATACCAGGATATCCTTTGGTTATTGATACTTCTGGAGTTTCGAAAGAAGAATTCGAAGCACTGAAGAAAGAGGTTGAGGAACTTAAGCAACTGCTAAAAGCTGCAAAGAAGTTCGACGAAGAAACCGGTCAACCTGATTGCCACATGGATGACAAAGTAGATTTCATTAAGAAGCTAGCAGAATATGTTGGTGTTGATTTAGAAGACATCTTTAAAAAATAAGAGGAACTAAGATGGATTGGATAACCTGCCCGTCATGCGACGAGGAATTTAAAATAATCACAGAAAACACCGCTCTTCCAGAATACTGTCCATACTGTTCTGCAGAGCTTGATCTTGAAGATCCATTCGAAGAAGAATATGACGAATAAATAGATCATTCTCCAAATGGAACGTGATCTATGAGTTGGTTATACGAAGATAAAGAATTTACTGATGTTGAAGATTATTACGGCTTCATATATTTGATTGAAAATTTGGTAAACGGCAAGAAATATATAGGTCGTAAGTATCTAACAAAAGCCGGATACAAAACTGTCAAAGGTAAACGAAAGAAGCTTCGCGTAGAGTCCGATTGGCGAGACTACTACGGATCTTCTACTTCCCTCAAAGAAGACATTGATCTCTACGGAAAAGATAACTTTCGTAGAACGATCTTAAGACTCTGCAAGGGTCGCGGAGAATGTAATTACTTTGAAACAAAATATATATTCGATACAGATGCCATTTTAGATCCTAAATATTACAATAGTTGGGTATCTTGTAAAATTCAAACAAGCCACGTGAAGGCTTTACTTTTCAACCCCGAACAGGAGAATTTATGAGGTGGGTAAGGTACTAGAACACAAGCATTTGATTGTAAGAGCAGAGCTGAACAATCCTCCGCAATGCACATCGGCGATCGATGAGTGGATGAAGAAACTGGTTAATCAGATTGATATGAAAATTTTAATGGGACCATACACGGTGTATTCTGATATGGTCGGTAATCGCGGATTGACTGCCGTGACTATCATCGAGACCAGTCATATTGCTCTACATGTATGGGACGAATGCGAGCCTGCAATGGCTCAGCTAGATGTTTACACGTGCAGCACATTAAATATTCAAGATGTGTTCGATGCCATCACCGAATGGGATCCTACAAAAGTAGAGTATAAGTATATAGACCGAGAAAACGGGTTGACATTAATTGAGAAAAATGTTATATAATGTATAAGAGAACAACTAGAACTAATGGTCCTAAGCGTACCACATACACGCAGTCGTCTAAAGGTTCTAGTCGTTCTTCTAAAATGTCTCAGAAGTTACTACGACTACAAATTTAAATACTGGCGAAAGAAAGACTTATCTTACTCAGAGAACCGCAGACGGCTGGGTTTCAAGAAAGAGTCTATCAGCTCCTAAGCCCAAGACAACCAAGTTTAAAAAAACAAAAACAATCCGAATGAAAAAGTCTAAACCTTTAGGCGTCACAGGTTGGATTGTTTTAGGAATTATAATTATACTATTATTAGCAAGTAATTGAAGTAAAAACAAGAAGTGAGGATTAAATAATGGGTAAGAAGAGAACACGTAAGACAGTCGTATCGAAAGGCCAACGTCGTTCGATCGTGGCTGGCGTGAAAGAAGTTCGTCAAGATCGTAGCGAAGGCGAAAAGGCCTACAATAAGCTGAAAGCTTGGCGCAAAGGCCAGAATCCATGGATTACTGTTCCTGGTCCGCAGTCTAACATGCGCTTTATTAAAGTGCGGGCGAACGGTGTTTGGGGTAATCCAAAAAATCGATCAACAGGCATTTACAGTAAGGCGACAAGCGATGAATAAGAATATTCTAATCTATACGAAAGACAACTGCCCTTTTTGTGTACAAGCGAAAAACTTGTTTACAAATAAAGGAGAACAGTATATAGAGAAGAAGATAGGAAAAGATATTACGCGCGAAGAGTTTATGGAAAACTTTCCTGACGTAAGAACAGTTCCTTTCATTATAATTGACACAGAAAAGGTAGGTGGTTATGACAAACTCGTTGAATGGTACGACAGACCAGAACGATCGTTCTTGGCAGAATGAATATTTAAAGGGCGTTCTCCAAACTGGAATCGCAAATGTATCCTTCATGAAGAAGGACGGAACACAGCGAAATCTTCTATGCACTCTGTTGCCGAGCGAATTGCCGGCACAGACTGATCTTGAAGAAGCCGTACAGAAGAAGACTCCAAATCCTGAAGTGCTTGCTGTATGGGATCTTGAAAATAAAGGATGGCGTTCGTTCCGTTACGACTCGGTCCTCGGCTTTAGTGTACTGTCACTCGACGCATGATTTACATGGTAGACATTGATCAGACCATCTGTAAAACGCCATATACAGATGGTCAACATCGCTATGGATTGGCAACTCCATTTAAGCATCGTATCGAGAAGATAAATAAACTATACGATCAGGGTAATACCATCATCTATTGGACAGCCCGTGGTTCAGGATCGGGAATCGACTGGACCGAACTTACTACAAAACAACTAAAAGATTGGGGATGCAAGTTCCACGAAGTCCGTCTCGGAAAGCCATCATACGACGTATGGATCGATGATAAGGCAATTGGCGACGGGTTCTTCTTTTACGATGAAGATATGGAATTGCTGAACGCTACTAAGGAATAATAATGAATAACCAAGATAAGATTGAACTGAACGAACTGAACAAGGAATCGAATGGTGGAACAGAACTTACCACTCGAAATCTCTTCCACCGACTTTCAAGTGATGAACTCGATGGTGTCCAAATTATCACTGCTCGCGTCCGCGACCTCGATCCTGACCGAATTAAGATCTATCATTTACATGATCTCGCTGGCGATCCGGAAGCTTCACACCTTCAAGATCCAGCTTCTCGAGCTCGCTTTCAAAAGTTGGTCTTCAGTTCTAACTGGCAGTATCAACAGTATCGTGATTATCTTGGAGTTCCATATAGCAATCATTCAACAGTTATCGAAACAGGCATCGAGCCTATTCCACTCGTTGAGAAACCAAAGGATAAGATACGTCTCATTTATACGTCCACACCTCATCGTGGACTGGAGATTCTGGTTCCTGTCTTTTGCGCTCTCGCCGAGAAGTATCCTAACATCGAATTAGATGTCTTCTCTTCGTTTGGCATCTATGGTCCAGGTTGGGAGGGCCGCGACGAAGCGTACAAGCCTCTCTTCGATCGGATGAAGGAGCACCCACAAATCAACTATCATGGTTGGGCAGATCAGGAGACAGTACGTGCCGCATATCAAAAAGCCCACATCTTTGCGTATCCTTGTATCTGGCCGGAAACTTCGTGCAGGTCTCTTATTGAAGCTATGTCAGCTGGTTGTTTGGCGGTTCATCCTAACTTCTCTGCTTTGGCTGACACGTCGGGTGGGCTAACTGTCCAGTATGACGGTGATCATGAGAATCCAAATCTGCATGCTAACATCTTTGCTCACACTCTGATGTATGCCATCGAGAACGTGCAGAACAACGACATTACTAACATGATGTCATTCGTCAAAGCCTACGCAGACACTCGCTTCGGTTGGGATTCAGTGATTCCCAAGTGGAAGGGACTCATCGCTTCGTTAAAGGAACAACACCGTGATATTGGCCAAAGCACCACTCAGAGTTAGTTTTTTCGGCGGGGGTAGTGATATCCCCGCCCACTTTGCACAATGGGGTGGAGCAACCATCTCAACTGCCATCGACAAGTATGTCTATGTAGCAGTCATGCACACTCCTCACGACCATGTCAAAGTTTCTTATTCGAAACAAGAGTGTGTAGAGAACGTTGAGGATCTTCAGAACGATATTGTCAAGAACGCTTTGAAATTCTTCGGTATCAAATCCAACATCGAGATCACATCATTCGCAGACATCCCTACGATCGGCAACGGTCTTGGTGGATCGTCTGCTTTTACTTGTGCTTTGATTAAGGCTTTATCAGCCTATCTTGGTTTCGAATACGTAAATCCTTATCTTGTTGCGAAGACTGCTTGCCACATCGAGATCGATCTATGTGGTTGGAAGATCGGCATGCAAGATCAGTTTGCATCTGCTTTCGGTGGCATGAACTACATTCAATATGCAAATGAGCTTGGCAATGGACGAGTAGATGTGAAGCGTCTCGACTCGAATGCAATCGAGAACTACATGATCTTGATTCCTACAAACGTAGAGCATCATGCAGCTAAGATCCTTGATAATATCAACTTTGAAGCAAAGACATTTATTATTCGTCAAATGGCTGATATGGCAAATATGCAGGGAACACAGCAAGTGAATATCAATACGTACAGTCAGTTGCTTGATTCTGCATGGGTTCTGAAGAAACAGATGAGTGAAGAGATCTCCAACAGTGATATAGATATTATGTACGAACGTTGCAAATCTTCTGGTGCTTTTGGCGCTAAGTTACTTGGAGCAGGAGGCGGAGGATACATGCTAGCGCTTACAGATTCTAAGAGTGCAATCCGCCAAGAATTCTCAGACAGAACATGCCTCGATGTAGGCATCTCACATGAAGGAGCAAGAGTTGTCTATCGAGACTGACATTATATTCGATCACCTCGGCCTGATTAATATCGGCTTTGCAAGTATCGATCATGAAGAATTTAAAAAAGCAGCAGAACTCATTTGGCTGACAAGCATTTCTAATCATCGGAATAACATCTATACAATTGGTAATGGTGCATCTGCTTCCATCGCTCAGCATTGGGCATGCGACTATACCAAAGGTTGTAAGAAAGGTGGGCTGCGACCAAGAGTTATTTCTTTGGCAGCAAATATTCCACTCATGACAGCCGTGGCGAATGACATCTCTTACGACGATGTTTACTCGTTCCAGCTCGATGCACTCGGACAAGAAGGCGACGTACTCGTAGCCATCTCTTCGAGTGGTAATTCTCCGAATGTTGTCAAGGCAATTGAGACTGCTAAGTCATTGAAAATAAAGACTATTGCCTTGACAGGTTTTTCTCCAGATAATAAGTGCGCTCAACTCGCAGATATCTCTCTACATGTCGATATCCAAGAATACGAGGCAGCAGAAGACGTCCACCAAGCTATTATGCATATGATTGCTAAATATATCAGAAACAGAGGTAAGGTTACATAATGTCACAACAACCAGTATCGATCCATCAGATCCAAGCACAATTCGGCACAGATAGCGCAAACTATGAAGTACTCACTGACGCAGCCATTCGATCAAAGGGTGTAGAAGGTGCAGCAGTCGAGATTGGTGTCCGTATGGGCGGTGGTCTACAGTGTATCATCGACGGTCTCGTAGAAAGCGGTCAGACTCCTGAGAAGCCAGTCTTTGGTATCGATCCTTATGGGAACATCGAGTATTATCGTGACGAGATCTTCAAGGAAGGTCGCTGCGACTATACCAATGAGATGCGCGACATATGCATGATCAACTTATATCTGTATTGCCGTCAGAAAAACGTCAACTTCTATATGTTCAACCTCGAAGATACAGAATTCTTTAATCGTTATGCAGACGGTGTTCCTGTCTATGCAGAGCATAAGAGTCTTGTCAATAAGTATAGCGTAGTTCACTTCGATGGTCCTCACACACTCGAAGCTCTCGATGCCGAGATTGCATTCTTCCTTGAGCGGTCAGATCCTGGCGCTGTCTTCGTCTTCGATGACGTAGAGATGTACGAACACGGTGCTGTGCACAATCAGTTGCTTGAGCATGGTATGGAAATTGCCATGGAAACTCCTCGCAAGTGGTCGTATTTCAAGAAAGAACATGTCGACAAAAAGTGGGAACCAGTCGTTGGAACTCCTGGTTGGGAGCCAAACGCAACTCAATATACACCCACCGCCGGTCCAAGTTTTAATTATAAAATCGACTTGTGAAAATAAGCATGTACAAATTATCAAAACTGTAGTAGATTGAATAATACAAACAAGGAACTACAGAGGTAAATATGGTCATTAAGGTTAAAGCTAAACCCAAACAGATCTCTCGTGCGGCTATTCGGTCGATCGATGACAAAGCCTATGGCTCAGAACCCATCGTAATCGATGGCTATAGCAATGCCTTGAACTGGTATAACTACATGGCATCTGATGATCAGTCGCGTGACTGGTTCTTCACTTATGCCAAGAAGAATTATACCAAGGACCAACTCGTACTCCTACGCAAACTTCCAAAGTGGAAGATTTCCAAGACTCTTGGTAACGTTGCACGTATTCTACTGAATGGCAATGAGCTGCCGCAAAAGAATCTCGACTACTTCAATGATAGTGTAAAGAATCTCCTTGCGGCAGCTACTCAGATTGTCGAAGAAGTCGAAGACACACCAAAGTCTGTCGTCGATATTCAAGCTCGCATTCGTGAGAAGGCCAACTACATCATCACGAGTCTCGAAGAAGAACTCGATAATGTCATCGATGGCAAAGAGTTCTCGATGTACACCTTCTGTCAAGCGAACGAGCTGAACGCACAGATTCTCGGCATCGTAGCTGACTATTATCGTCCTCAATATACAGAGATTATGTCGAATGACGAGCAAGTTCAAGAAGCTTTCGGCAAGCGTCTAAAGTTTTGGATTAACTTTTGGCAGAGTTTCTTCGGTGACATCGATCGTTATGTAAATAACAAGAAGGCTGTCAAGGTTCGTAAGCCACGTGAAAAGAAAGCAAAGTCTGCTGTCGATCTGGTCAAGAACCTTAAATACCAGAAGGAAGAGCCTTCACTCAAGATTGTCTCTGTCCATCCAGCAGAGGTCGTAGGATGTACACAGCTATGGGCTTACAACACCAAATACAAGAAGTTGGCTCGATATGATTCGAGTGGTCCAGCTGGAATCCAAGTCAAAGGCACTACCTTGATCGGTTATGACGTCGAGACTTCTACAAGCAAAAGCTTGCGTAAGCCAGACGTTTCTATTCAAGCGTTGCTTGGTGCAGGTAAAGTTAGCCTGCGCAAGTTCATGGACGAGATCAAGACCGTAGAGTCGAAGCCGAATGGCCGAATCAATCAAGACACCATTCTACTAAGGGTTATTAAATGACGGACAACGTAATCTTATTTCCAGGTGTCAAGCGCGACGAGGCGCCGCCTCAGAACTTAGATGAAATTCATGATAAGGTTACTCAGACTCGTAAAGAACACGTGGCTGGAGTCATGAATGACATGATTCCTGACATAATTAATATGTTCGGAGCCTACGGCGTAGATATTAATGACGATAAATACATCAAAGATGTAGCCTTAGTCATGGAAGGCATCAAGGCATTGTTGCACAGACAGTATAATCTCGAGCATCCATTTCATAATATGTCTGACAACATATTCGAATTTAGATATAATGAAGACAGTACAATTGAATATACGTATACTTTACCAGATGAAGAGTGAGAAATTGAAATGATTATTATGGACCTTTCGCAGGTTATGATTTCCAATCTAATGATACAACTTGGAAACCACACGAATGCAGATATCGAAGAAGATCTTTTACGACACATGGTGCTAAACTCTGTTCGCGCTTATAATGTCAAGTTTAAGGACGAATTCGGCGAGATGATTATCGCATGCGATGCTGGTAATAACTGGCGCCGTCAAGTATTTCCCTATTACAAAGCCAATCGTCGTAAGAATCGTGAGAAGTCCGAGATCAACTGGACTGCCGTATTCGAGACTCTCAATAAAGTCCGCGATGAACTCAAGGATTACTTTCCTTATCGAGTCATTCGTGTCGATGGCGCCGAAGCTGATGACATCATCGGCACTCTTGCACAAACCTATGGCAATACCAACGAGAAGATCTTGATTCTTTCTGGTGACAAAGACTTTGTGCAGCTTCAAGCTTACATGAACGTACAGCAGTTTGATCCTGTACAGAAGAAGTGGCGTAAGACGAACGACGTCGATAAGTTCATCAAAGAACATATCATTCGCGGTGATACTGGCGACGGTGTTCCTAACTTCTTGTCAGCAGATGACACGTTCGTTGTCGGTGCCAGACAGAAACCTATTAGTCAGAAAAAATTAGATCAATGGCTCAACTCAGATCCAAAGGAATTCTGTGACGAGAAGATGCTGCGCGGTTATCTTCGTAATCAGCAACTCGTTGATCTCAACTTCATTCCTCCTGATATTAAGAAGGAAGTGCTCGTACAGTACGAGCAGCAAGCTGGTAAAGGAAGAGATAAACTCTTCAACTACTTTATCGAACGTCGTCTCAAACTCCTATTAGAAAGCATTAACGAGTTTTAATATGCAAAGAACATTAGCGATCTCAGAGATCCTTGATCTTGTCAAGGAAGCCAAGGATGTACAGACAAAGGTTTCTCTCCTTCGTCAGTATGATAATGAAACACTTCGGTATATCCTTGAATTGGCATTCCATCCTAACGTAGGATGGTGGCTACCAGAAGGAGCTCCTCCTTATAAGCCGAGCGAAGTGCTCGACAGCGAAGGAAGACTCTATCAAGAGGCACGTACACTTCCTCTTTACCTCAGCGGCAATCGTCCTGACATTAAACAAGTTCAGCGCGAAATGCTTTTCATCGGTCTTCTCGAATCTCTTCATCCGAAGGATGCAAATCTTTTGATTGCAGTCAAGGATAAGAAAGTCGAAGGACTCAACATCGCAACAATTAACGAAGCTTTTCCAGGGTTAATTCCAAATGAGCAACACGGTTAAGCGTTTTAGAAAATACAATGAAGAATATGACGACTCGAAAAATACATCACACGATCATCGTCAGCATTTGAGTGAGAAGCGGCTTCGATCTGCTCTTCGTTCTAAAGCAAAAAGCACCCTTTTAGATCTGATAGAAGATGAAGATTATTAATGCCTATATACGAATTTAGACTCAAAGAAACCGGAGAAGTTTTCGAGGAATTCTTTAACTATCAACAGAAAATCGATTTTCTCGAGGCCAATCCAGACATCGAAGAGATTATAGGTGCACCTCATGTGATATCAGGAATAGCAGGAGTGACTCATAAGAATGACTCTGGCTTTAACGATCTACTCAATAGAATCGGTAATGCTAACCCACACTCCCCACTCGGTCAACAGCACGGTGACAAAGATATTAAAAGTACAAAGATCAGAGAGGCAGTGAATAAGGCTCGCAATAAAAAATAAGGACAACTAGTGCAACATAGCCAACCTCGTTTAACTAAGAGAGAAAAAAGAATCGCCAGACAAAATGGTGACACACAAGAAGGGCTGACATTTAAAACTCAAAATTTCAATTTAAAAAATATAAATCCACTCACAGAAAACCAGCGCATTGCGTTTGATGCTTTTGATGATGGAAAACATTTGATGTTGCACGGCATGGCTGGTACAGGTAAAACGTTTATTGCTCTGTATAAGGCCATCGAATCGATGATGGAAAATACCGGTGTACAAAATAAGATTTATATTGTAAGATCGGTAGTACCAACACGAGATATGGGTTTTCTTCCTGGAAACCAGAAGGAAAAGATGAAGGTCTATGAGGCACCTTACTATGCCATCTGCACCGAACTGTTTGATCGGTCCGATGCATACGAGATCCTCAAGCAGAAGAACGCAGTCGAGTTTATCTCAACGTCGTTCGTTCGTGGTATTACCATGAACAACTGTTTTGTTATCGTGGACGAAGTCAATAACATGACGTTCCACGAACTGGACTCGGTGATCACTCGTATTGGCAAGGGTTGTAGAGTATTGTTCTGCGGCGACTTTCGTCAGTCAGATCTTACGAAGGACCAAGAACGCAGCGGACTGAAAGACTTCATGCGAGTCATCGGTAAGTTGAATGATTTTGTACATGTTGACTTTCTCGAACAGGATATCGTTCGATCGAAATTAGTGAAGGAATATATAATTGCTCGTCAAAAACTCGGACTTCAACCGTAAAGGTTTCGAATACGATTTGCTAGACTTTGCGGAGCTGCAAAGGATAGATGGTCCAACACGTCTCTATGAGACGCCAGAAGGGAAGAGATATCCGTCTGTCACCGCCGTCCTCGGTAAGATGACTGATAAATCTGCTCTTGAAGCTTGGAAGAAAAGAGTCGGCGAGGACGAAGCAGCTCGAGTTTCATCTCGGGCTGCCACTCGCGGAACGAACATCCATACGATGTGTGAGAACTACGTGTTAGGTCATGACATCGATACGTCGATGCCTCATAACATGATGATGTTCCGCCAGATCAAGATGATCCTTGACGACAAGGTCGACATGATCAGAGCCACAGAATGCACTCTGTTCTCTGATCATCTCAAGCTAGCAGGTTCATGCGACCTCATAGCAGACTACGACGGTCGTCTGTCGATCATCGATTACAAGACGTCTGCGAAACTCAAACGTAAGGAATGGATCGAAGGATACTTTCTACAGACCAGTCTCTATGCATACATGCTATGGGAGATGACAGGCATCTTAGTGAAGGACATCGTGATCATCATCGGTGTCGATGATTCTCTCGAGGCACAGGTGTTTAGGGAACGACCTCAAAACTACCTTGAGAAAGCGACCGATCTGGTTCGATCTTACCATCAAATGTACGGATAAGAAAATGCGGCTTCGGTCGCATTTTTTTTGACAATAAACATGTACAATATTTCGAAAACAATGTAAGGTGGACCTATAATCAAGAAGGAAAAAATATTATGACTCGCTTATTTGAATACATTCTCGCTCAAGATGATCCTTTCGATTTCATCTATGAAGCCCTCGGTGGAACTCATGGTGTTGAAACCATGAACACCTGCACTGAGATGTACTACGATATCTCTGCAGACTATCGTTTGCATCCAGATGATGACTTCGAACGCATCATTGAGATTATGGTCGATCAGATGGAGGTTGTATGACTAGTCCTGTTATCGGTTACTTCGGTCGCGACACCGTTCAGCGAGCAATCGCCGAATACTTCTCCAAGCATGGCATCACAGAAGATGTTCGTGACTATCTGATGGTCCTCGAGGATGAAAAGCCCGATGATTTTTTTCAGCTAGTTTGTGATTTTATCGAAAAATAAACATGTACATTTTATCAAAACTTTGGTAAGGTGGACCTATAATGAAGAAGGAAGCAAACATGAACAAGATTATTCAAGTTATCAGCGATATGAAGGCTACTATGACTCCTGCAGAGTTTCGCAACGAGATGCTCGCTAGCCTCGCTTTTCTCATTATGGCTCCAATCCTGTTCGCAGGTTTTTGGATCATTACTCCAGCGTAAATTAAACATGTACAAATAGGCCATTCTATGGTAGAATGGTTATACCAAATTGAAAAAGGAAACTATATTATGGCTCATATGATTGAATTTCTCGACGGCAAGGCTTCGATGGCTTATGCAGGCGAAACACCATGGCATCACCTCGGCACGAAGGTCTCGAACGACCTTACTCCGAATCAGATGCTGAAGGCAGCAAACCTCGACTGGAAGGTCAATCCAGTTCCTGCTTTCGCCGAAATCGGTGGCAAGCAAGTCGACATCGGTCACTCCGCTCTGGTTCGTGACGTCGACAACAAGATCCTCGACGTAATCACTAACGATTGGGTTCCTAATCAGAACGAATCAGCCTTCGAATTCTTCAATGATTTCGTTGCAGCTGGTGAGATGGAAATGCACACCGCTGGTTCGCTTCGCGACGGTCAGCTTGTTTGGGCCTTGGCAAAGGTGAAGGATTCCTTCGAATTGTTCAAGGGCGATCAGGTCGATTCCTATCTGCTCTTCACCAATCCGCATAAGTATGGTTGGTCGATCGATGTTCGCTTCACTCCAGTTCGCGTTGTTTGCAACAACACTCTGACTCTCTCGCTGAACAGTCAGTCGAGCAAGATCGTCAAGGTCAGCCATCGTCGTGAGTTTGACGGTGACGTTGTCAAGGAAACACTCGGTGTTGCCAAGGAAAAGCTTGCCAAATACAAAGAAATGGCTGCTTATCTTGGTTCGAAGCGTTACACTGACGAAAACATCGTCGAGTATTTCCAGCGTGTATTCCCTGTCACCGGTTCGAAGAAGGACCTCAGCAAGAATGCTGGTATCGCTCTCGAAATCATGGACCAACAGCCTGGTGCCGAGTTTGGCGAAGGTAGTTGGTGGCAGGCTTTCAACGCGGTTACCTTCATGACTGATCACATGATTGGTCGCAATGCAGATAATCGTATGACTTCTGCTTGGTACGGTTCGAACAAGAACCTCAAGACGAAGGCATTGGAAACTGCCATCGAATTTGCAGACGCAGCATGATGTTTGAGGTTAAGAGTCGGTCCCCAGAATCCTGGGGACCTCTTGCTTCTCTAAGCGAGAGTAAGTTCAATCAGATCCTCAACAGTCAGCCCGGTTCTACAAAGGATAAGATCAAGAAGCTCAAGAAGCTCAAGACGTATAAGGTTACATTCAAAAAGGTTTGGAACTCAGATAGCTTTGAGATTCAGGCTGAAACCGAATATGGTGTGCAGATTGCAGCTAAGCAATACTTTAAGCAGAATGCAGAATCTATCGGTTTCAAGGAACAAGCTCGTAATCAGTGGGCAGATGGTTATCCTGGTTATGATTCAATTAGTTATGTAAGAATAAGGAGTTAAGTTATGTTTTGGTTATATGGTTTTATTGCATTGCTTTTAGGACGGACGTTCTATGCAGGCATGAATTATAAGACTTTGTTTTATCGTGATCCTAAGCACTATGGTGAAACAGGTCAGCAGGTGTGTGAAGATAGAGTTGTCGGTTATGCTTTGAGAACATTTGCTGTCGCACTTACTTGGCCGATATCTTTGCCTTTGATCGGCATCTTCAAAATTGGTCAGAAGTTTGGTAGGAAGGAAGCTTAATATGTGGTTATGGTTAATTGTTGCTATTGTACTCTTTGCAGTCAGTACATATTGTATCGGGCGGTTTGATCTAGATGGTGGTGATCCAGCCGGTCTGTTGTGGGTATGTTTTCTTGGTTCGCTATTGTGGCCGCTTGTACTCACTGCCGTAGTTATTGGTGGTCCATTCGTCGGTCTCTTCTGGCTCGGTGATCGCAAGCGTGAGAAGCTCAAGAAGGAAAAATCTACCGATAATAAATAAGTGAATGGTAGAAGAAAATGGTACTTACTTTGTAGGAATGTCTTTCGAAACCGAGGATGACGATGAGATCGTTTTCCCGGTGATGTTCCACACGAAGAATTACAAAGAAGCGCTGACACTCACTCGATGCATTGCCGCTGGCGATCCAAGAAAACGAGTGATGTTTGCAGATATTGACGAGGACTACATATGAAAAAATTAATTGCATCTTTAGTTGTCGGTAGTATGCTAATCTCTACTCCTGCCTTTGCTGATCATCGTCGAGATCGAAATCGCGACCATGTCCAGCAAGAGCGTCGTAAAGCTGGCTGTGGCTGGCTTTGCGGCGCTATCATCGGTGGTGTTGTAGTTGGTGCTCTCAGCTCAGGTAATCGCGATCGCGAGAGGGATCGTGAGCGAGAAAGAGATTATGAGCCGCGCGACGATAATCGCTACTATCCACCAGATTATAGATATGATAGACGCTATTGCGTTCGTGAACAAATCACCGAATGGTATCGTGGCGAACGCTACGTTTATTGGGAAACCCGTTGTAACTAAGGAATAATACATGAAAAATTTTATTGCGCTAGCACTCGTGTTGCTGGCAACTCCAGCTATTGCACAGAAGACACCTACAGGTGTGACATATGACACTACCATTGTTCGTGCGATTGATGGTGATACGATCGTCATTACCGCACCGTATCTGCCAGCTCCTCTAAAGCCTGAACTTGGTGTTCGAATCTTTGGTGTCGATACACCTGAAAAGAGCTTTCGTGCCAAGTGTGAGAGCGAGAAGAAGCGTGGCGAACAATCTAGTGAATTCACCAATTTGGTAATCAAATCTACAAAGAAGCATCAGGTTGTTCTGTACGATTGGGATAAGTTCGGTGGACGTGTTCTTGGAGATATTCTCCTTGATGGCATGAGCCTTCGAGACCTTCTCATCAAGAATGGTTTTGCACGTGCATATTTTGGTGATGCAAAGCAATCTTGGTGCAATTAAGCATGTACAATTAAAGCCCGTTGGGGTATAAATAGAATATCAGTTGTTGACAATCAACAATAAAGGCGGAAAGACCGGGGTTCGACTCCCCGCACCTCCACCATGGACACACAGTCTTTCAACCACATTGCACAGGATGTAATGTCACGACAGATTGACTGAGTTGCGCAACGTGTGTCCATGATGGGGGTGACTATGGAATTCGATTTTCGTGTAATAGGGCGGTTTGAGACTGATTGCTTGGCAAAGTGCCACTAAACATAAATGCTAACGATAACGATAGCTTTGCAGATATCCGCCTAGCGGCATGATCTACACGGGTATGGCTCCACCTTGGAACAGAACGGGCCACTTACTACCAGTTGAATGACTGGTGCTACGAGTCGCCAGAAAAACTGCTGGCGGTAGTATAAATAAAATATCACGACGGAGGTTAGAATCCTCCATTGACTCTTGCAAAACTTCAAGTCTTAGATGGCTAGAAAGCGGCATCATTCGGATGCCACCGACGAAAACACTAATGATTTTGCATTTCCAGTAAGAGGGAAATGGATGGAAGATACTTCGTTATTCTCTTGTGTATCTTCTTATAGCGGCAGAAAACTATATGGCTGGGATGCCTGTAAAGTAGTCTCTGTTTGCCAAAGTCATTGAGACTAAGAGGAAGAACATGAAACTTTTCGAAACTAGAAAAGATTTCCCGTATCTACGCTGGGCCGAAGGCTTTGTCATAGGTATCATTGCAGTAACAGGTGTGGCTTTGGCTACACCAAACAAAGAACCTGAAGTCAAGATCGTAAAGGTCCCAGTTATTCAGGTAATCGAAAAAGAAAAGGTCGTAAAGAAGCCAGTCTATCTGAGCAACTACGACAAAAAACAAATCCAATGCATGGCCGAGAATACATACTTCGAAGCTGGCCATGAACCTTATAAAGGTAGGATTGCGGTAAACAATGTTGTTTTGAACCGCGCAAAAGACGATCGTTTCCCAAGCACGCCATGTGGAGTTATCAATCAGAGAACTGCGCGCGTATGCCAATTTTCATGGAAGTGTGAGGGTGGAAAAAGAATTCGTGATGGTGTAGCCTTTGCAAAAGCAAGGGAAATCGCCGAACATGTGTATCTCGGAAATTACGGTGACGTAACAAAGGGAGCAAAGTTTTACCACGCTGACTACGTAAGTCCGTCATGGGGTAGAGTGTTTGCTCGTACGACTAAGATTGGTGCACACATTTTTTATAGAGGATGATTATTATGGTGGACGACGTCATTTCAACGAAAGCATTGACTTCTGAAAAGTTCATTAAAGAAATTGAACGATTGGTTATTAATTATGATTTAGATTATATGGATGCCGTCGTCCACTATTGTGAAAAGAATAACATCGAGATCGAGGCTGCCGCGAGTATCATTCGCAGTAACATTCGTATCAAGGCTCGTCTACAAGACGAAGCAGAAGATCTTAACTTCTTGCCAAAGAGGGCTAAGCTACCAGTATGACTCCATTCGAGAGCTACACCACTTTCCTCGCCCTTAAAAACCACTTCACAACAGACAGCTATGACTACATCAAATACAACGGTAAGATAGGTGCAAAGCCTTCGAGCTTTGATGTACGTAAGGACAAGTATCAGTTCTATAAGTTGTCGAAACATAAAGATCCGCTCAAATATCTGGTTGCCAACTTTGTAGATGGCGATTTGAAATGGATAGGCGATCTGTTTGATGATGACTCAGAGAAAGTGTACAATGAATGGTTGAAGAGACAGCAGTCTCTTTCTTATATCTTCGAAGAAGACGTAAAAAAACTATGTACAAATTTCAATGATTGTGTTATTGTAAAGAATGGGCAACATCCCTTCTTACTGAAACAATATCTTCGTCGAGAGATTTCTATCGAGACGGTGATTATCCTCAATGATATCTTCGGGTTCTTCGGTCATTGGAACAAGAAGATTGAGGATGGTGTCCTATGGCCCAGCATCCACAAGAAGCTGCTGAAGTATAAGCCCTTTTTTCATTATGATGCATTTAAATGTAGAAAAATTGTCAAGGATGCTTTTACTTCATGATAAATACAATTGCAGTTCGCTGCAATCTAAATACTTCGAAACACACCGACATATAGGAGATAACTATGTCATTTGCAGACCTCAAGCGTTCTTCCAGCTCTTCTTTTGAGAGGCTCACTAAAGAACTTGCTAAACAAAATACCACATATTCAGATCCCGATGAGGGCAAATATTGGAAGCCTACCGTCGATAAGGCTGGTAACGGATACGCCGTGATTCGTTTCCTTCCTGCGCCAGTCAACGAAGACATTCCTTTCACTCGCATCTGGGACCATGGATTCCAAGGACCAACAGGTCTTTGGTATATCGAGAAGTCGTTGACGACTCTCGGTAAAGACGATCCCGTGTCAGAATACAACAGCGTTCTTTGGAACACTGGTCTTGACTCTGATAAGGAGATCGCACGCAAGCAGAAGCGCCGCTTGGCATACCACAGCAACATCTATGTTGTGAAGGATCCAGGCAATCCTGCGAACGAAGGTAAGGTCTTCCTGTACAAGTACGGAAAGAAGATCTTCGATAAGCTTAACGACCTCATGAACCCAGGTTTTGAGGACGAGAAGCCAGTAAATCCTTTCGATCTTTGGAACGGTGCTAATTTCAAGCTCAAAATTCGTAAGGTCGAAGGTTGGCCTAATTACGATAAGTCAGAATTCGACTCTCCCGCACCACTGTTCGATGATGACAGTGAGCTTGAACGTGTCTACACTCAAGAGTATTCGCTTGCGGAACTCGTAGATAAAAAGCAATTCAAGTCTTATGAGGATCTCAAGACTCGTCTGAACACTGTCTTGGCTCTTTCTGCGGAACCTGCCAAGATTCGCGGAGTTGATCGTGATGAAGAGGAGTATAGAGCTCCTGCGCCTACCTTCAAGGCGGCTGCTGCACCTGCTGCAGCTTCTACGGTCGATGAAGACGACGATGATCTCGATTTCTTCAAACGACTTGCCGAAGAAGATTGATAAGGTGGGAAAGGGGGCCGAAAGGTCCCCTTTCTTTTTAGGCTCTCATACCACCAAGAGCATTATACCTTACTTTGTTGTAATCCAAGCCCCATGCGCGTAAGATAATAATCGATAGATGACATATCAGAAGCAGTCGGAGCATTTTGAATAAAGTCTGTACTGCCACTCTTACTAATATTCGGTGGATCTTTAATCATTGGACCAGTCTCGATGGCAGGAGTATTTACTTCTGCCATTTTTGCATTCTTGCTTACTGCTGCTATAGCTATTTCACCTGCAGTGTTAGGAGCAGTTTGCATCAATGATTCAGTGATGCTACGACTTGCCATCGGTCCAAGACCAGCACTAATTACAGATCCAAGAGCTTCAATTGCTCCAGCTCCTAGATTCCACAATTGAGAAGTGGCGTTTTGAGCCATTCCCATAAGATTGTCTCCAGTTCCACTTCCATCGTCGGCGCCATATCCAGTTCTATTTGCTCCCGACAAAAAGTTTGCCGGCTCTTGCATCTGGCGACCTTTCCAAATTTCAAAGTGTAAGTGAGGAGGGGTGCCTTTAGCATTTCCTGTATCACCTACATAGCCGATAACATCGCCAGCATTAACTCGATCGCCTTTGCTATATCCCTTTAGTTTACTTAAGTGTGCGTACTTTGTTGTATATCCGTCGGCATGTTTTAGCTGTACAGCCATACCAAAACCTGCACTTCCGCCATCTCCACTTCTTCTTTCACTGTATACAACTTCACCGTCGGCTGTTGCGTAAATGGGAGCTCCCATCGGAGCGAAGATATCCATACCTTGGTGGCGGCGTGTTCCGCCTGCTCTAGATTGCCCTAAACCTGGACCTGACCACTTACCGTTTGGAACAGGATCTTTAAAGTTAGCAGCAAAATCTCCCATCGGTCCGCCAGACGGAGCTCCAACTCTTTCTACTCCCGTTGCAACGGGAGCTCCCGTTGCATTATTTCCAGAAGATGGTTGGCTGCTCGAAGGTGATGAAGAAGTAGGAGAATAATTTGGCGCGCCTTCATCAGCAGGTGCAGATAAAAATCCAACTGCTCCGCCAATAGCAGCACCAACTGGACCTGCTATTGCTCCTCCTACTGCAGCTCCAATAACCGTTCTTCCTAAACGAGCAGAGCCAGAACTCGGTTGTGATGGTGTAGCTTGATTTGGCGTTGATTGTGTATTAACAACAGGCGTAGCATCTGCTTTATTCGGTTCGCTTGGCGCGACTTGAGCTGGAGCTTCTACAGTGTTCGGATCAGAAGGTTGAAGATTTGACGATCCAGGTCCAGTTGGAAGAGATGCGGCTGAAGGCTTAGTAGAGCTAGTCGAAGAGCTGCCTGTAAAAGCATCGAGCCCATCAGCAATAGTTCCAGCGACACCACTTACAAAATTCCAAACTCCTTTTACGCCATCGACAAGAGATTTAAATGCTTCTTGGACTGGTTCGAACTGCGCCGCTATTAGACCGCCTACAAGTAAAGCGGTAGCCATTGCCGCAGTATTATCTTTACTGGCGTCTTCGGTCTTTACTTCTTGTGCTGGAGATGCATCAGAAGGAGTTGCTTCGATAGCCATTTCTTTGGCCATCGATATATTTCTAGCAGCTATCTTTTTTTGATTATCAAGTTTCTGCTTCAGATAACCATCAATTGTAGCCAACTTTTCTATCATCGTTACGATAGGAGAATTGATCTTAATATTGACCGGCATCTTCGCGCCGTCTGGTTTTTTGACATTCGATTTTGCGGCTTGTCCGATAGTACCCATTGCAGCGGTAATAGCAGGAGCAGCCGAAGCCTTTTCAGCTTCTAGTTTTTCTAAAACACCGTTGATAACTTTTTGAAGAGAATCGTTAACAGCATCGCGAGTCTTCTTATTGATCCATTTTCCTTGATTAAGATCAAAAACATATTCTTCTCCTGCCAACGAAACAGGAGGTTTACTCGAGTCGATTCTGACTCTAAGTTTTTTATATTCGGTTGTCGATTCAGAAGTTAAAGAGTTGAGTAAAGTAAACAGTGATTCAGGTGCGCGCACCTTAGTTTTCTTATCTAACCAACCTTCTGGCGTTTTAATGAAAGTCTGTCCGCCTATCGTGACTGGCTCTGCCATTATGCTGCCATTCTATATAGTTGTGATTTCACATAGTCGTCAGAACCGCCAGGATAGTTAGGATCAATACTTTCGAGTTTGCTATCGCTCGATGCGTTTCTTAGCGAGGCTTGAACAGAATTCGTTGGCATTTGATCAGCCGGATTGGATTTAGGATTACCCATATCGATAGCCGATTGAATTTTTGCAGAAGCTTGCGCAATTTCTGAAACTTTCGTTGTATCTGCAGATATTGGTGTTGCAGGCAAACTAGATGGAGGTCTTGGTGTCGAAGTAGAAGACATTGAGCTTAGAGATGCTGATGTACTTCGACCTGACATCGGACCGAGTCCAGCACTAATAATACTACCTACAGATTCTATCAAACCTTTACCAAGATCCATGGCGCCTGCAGCCAATCCTGAACTACTGGCGCCTTGTGAATCATAAGATGAAGCAGCATATTTTCCACCAGTGTAATCGGACATCCATTTTGCTTGATATTCTTGTGGAGTCAGACCGTTATTTACTGCCAATGCCTTTGCAGATATTTTTCCTTGTATATTACCGGTATACCAGGCAAGAGGAACCTTCGAAACATCGCCTCCCGCTTTCTGTAATATCTCTTCGACATATTTTGCGGCAACAGCATCTTGAATAGGAGGAGGAGCGAGATAAGCACTACTATATTCTGTTCCTATTCCATACTTTTTAGTTAAACCTCGCCAAGAGCCGTTTGTAAATGCATAAGCACCAGATGCAGTTTGACCCGGCATTCCAATAGGATGTGGAATACCATAGTTGCCTCCAGACTCTCGTGTTCTGATAGTAGCAAGGATCTTTTCTATATCTGCTGGAATTGTAGGAAGATTTTGCATTTGTTCGGCAGAAGCTACAGGAGCACCAGCAATATTGCCTGAACCAATATTTGATGTGGCAGGAGAAGCATCGCTCGATGGTTTTGCAGAGTTTGCTGCATCTGCATCTTTACTAGCCGCTTCTTCATCTTGGAAATCCCACCATGCATCAAGTAAATCATACACCGTATAAAGCGCTAGTCCTACATTTAAAAGAGTCCATAGCAATCCTGGAATTGCGCCAACTCCAGTTGCGGTAACAGCGAGTCCAGCAAATACTCTTGCAAGCAAAGGCATTACTTTCTTGACAATATATGTTTTACCGAAGCGTTTAGATAGGAAAGCTACGAATTTTCTTCCTTTTGGGCCAGATAACCAACCTCCACCAGCTGAAGATGCTGCCTTATTTGCAACTTTACCAGTAACAGGATCTTTAAATCCTAATCTTCCACCAGATGACGCAAGACTTGGTGCCGCCCGGGTAGAAGCCATCTTTGACATTCTGCCAGTGACATCTTTGTATGTCTTAACCCCGCGCATAGCACCATAACCAGCAACTATTCCACCCATGGCATAGTCGAAACCGGTATTTGGTTCTCTTGCAGTAGCAGCAGTAGCATCAGTAGGAGTTCCTCCTCCAATGCCAAGAGAACTAAGTAAAGTATCGCCTATGCTAGAGCCAGTTAATCTCTTCGCCATCCAGTCGACTACAACGCCAATAACTGCTCCGCGCCATCCGCCTATAAGATATCCGGCAGCGCCTCCAACACCGGTGATAGCCGAAGCAAAATCAGTTAACCAAGCATACTTTTCGGTGAATGCACTCCAACTTGTTTTTAATCGAGCAAGTTCGGTGTCTCCCATTCCAGCCAAACCTAATGCACCAAGTGCTGCCAGTCCAGTGGCGCCAAGAATCACCTTCGTAATATCACCTGCACGACTCTTCATCGTGCTATCTTCACCAGTTTTTAGAAGCCCGCCAAATTTATCTGAAAGTTTGGTGAAAACGCCTGTCTTCTTGTTTTCAATCGAAGACTCACGTTCTGCTTGAACTTGTTGATTAAAAGCTTGGCTCTCGAATTTGAGTTGATCTTGAAGAGTCTTATCGATAGACGAGAGATAGTTAACTGCTACGACCAACAACTTTTCTGTAGGCATATTGGCATTGACAGTTGGTCGAGCAGATTTCTTTGGAGCAGGAAGAGTTCCAGATCCTGTTATCTTCTTCTTTCCTGCTTCGCCTGCTATACCAACATTATTGACAATCACTTTTGGTGCTGGAGTTACTGCTCCGCCGACCGCAGAACCAATGCCTTGAGCGATACCACCGATTGCAGATCCTGCTCCTTGTGCTATTCCTCCGACTGCAGAACCGATTCCTTTAATAGCACCACCCAGCGCGTTGCCGAATAGGCCACCTCCTAAGAATACTGCTCGTCCAATTGCAGGAAGCATTATTTTCTACTCTCTATCTCTCGTTTCTGATCTTCAAGGTAACCCATCAACATATCCACATATATGTCTCTTTCGTACGGTATCAAATTCTCGACCTCTGTGATCGAATACTTATGATGTTGTGCTAATGCAAAAATCATACTATAGTAATTAGTTAACGAAGTATGACTTAGCGCCACATAAAAAAATCTTTGAGATTATTTAACTCGATACTCCTATCGTTACCCTCTTCGTTCGTATACTCGATCTTATGATACAGCTTAGGCATCTTTTCAAAGAACTCACGAATCTTTTCGAATGAAGTAACTGGTAATTGATCGATGAATTCTTCTAGCTCTGCGCTCGAATAGTCAGATGCTGGAAAGATTTCTTCTGGAGTCAAGATAGTATCGATGCAGTTGACGATAAAGAATGTCATGAGATCAATTTCATTTTCAAACTGCTGAAGCTTATCAGTGATGCTAGCACTTGGATACTTCATGATCATGGAAATTCCATCGGCTACATCAATAGTAGCATCGATATCTGTTGGCATCTCAACTTCAATAGTATCAAGATCCAATTCAAAGTTATAGATCTTGCCATCTTCGTTATCACGATATGATAGTTTAACTACGTTGTTGACCGAGCGCGCTCTTAGTTTCAAAAACAAGTATTCAAGATCGAATGTAGTAAGATCATCGACATCAAAGTCTTCGTCTTGAACACATAAATTCAAGATTTGCTTGATGGCACGAATCACTTCAGTATCTTCTCCACCTTGCTGAGAGATCAACAATATCTTCTCTTCCTTAACGAGGAAGGGACGAAACATTATCTTCTTTCCGTTTGATGGGACGATCACGTCAAATAGGGGTTGATCAATTTTTGGTAAAGGCATTATATTCTCCTGGATTATAAATTATCTATTAAGCTGGAATAGTAAAAGGCACGCCGCTTGGTAAGCGGTCTGTAGGTGCTCGAACTGTGGATGTAGAATTAGTATTCGTAGGTGCTGTGTCAGGCGGCGCGCCTAACGTGCTCGGCGGTTTATTTCCTCCTCCTATGATCAAAGGTTGCAACGACTGATCAGAAGGAAGAGAATCTAAAATAGAAGCTATATTTGTTTCTGAAAGTGGCAGATCTCCAAAATTTGATATCGCAATTGGCTCATAATTTAGCATTTCAGAAACTGGAATGAAAGAATCATTGTCAAAGTTGCTTTCCTTTGATCGAATTCGAACATCAGTAAATGAGAACGTTACGTTTAACTTCATCAATGAATTCTCTTCACTCCATGAAAGATTCATACTTTGAATACCAGTCGGGAATACGTCATAGATGTTATATTCTAATACTGTATTTTGAGCACGATCGTATACAAAAACGTTTACAGAAGGACAAGCATAAGTGTCCTTATAAGCGACTTCGTAAGGTCTTTTATTATCTCCGACTACGTTGTTCATATTCGCACCGCCAAAAGAATCACGATTCACGATAAGATTCATCCACGATTCGAAGAAATCGATGATAGATGCTTGTTTGTCGACAATAAACTGGAGAGTAAAGTCGCCTACATTGACGCCATAAGCAACGTTTTCTACAGGACCAAAGCCATATCTTCTGACGTTCTGTTCTTGTAGTAAGTTGATCGTAGGAAGAATAGCATTGTCACATCTCATCGTCAAATCAGGAAAAATCTCATTACGAATAGCTTTCAATGGAACCCAGTCCATTGGAGAGAATACTACTAAGAAACTGTGAGTGCTTAATACACCATCATAGCCAACTACTTTCGATCTAAAACTGTTGATATCAAATCTACCAGCAGAAAATCGATTGTTGCTGAATGTTCGATCTTCTGTAGTATTTTGCCCTTCGAATGGATTATTTTTATCGAAATCTGTTGCAGCTCTATCTTTATCTTTAAATGCGGTAGGATTCTTTAAGAAGTCAGGTTCAGCAGCAGTCGACGTGCCTTGTTTTCCAGATCCTGTGCCCTGTTTTCCAGATCCATTTGTTGGAACCGACCCGCGGTTTGATCCTGAAGTGTTGGTTCCTGTTGGTTTTCCTTCATTTCTAACGTCGCGCGCGATACGAGCATTAACAAATGCTTTTCGATTGCGCTCAATTTGTGCATCAGTTTCAGCTCGCTCTTGATTTTCTCCACGGACAGTTCCAGCAAGTCCGCGTGTTTTATCCGCAGCGCGTTGTGATTTTAGAGTAGCTATACCTGCCGGGGATTGTTGCCACACTTCAAAAGCTTCATTGGCAGCTTTACCATATTTTTTTCGTTGTCTATCGGCTTCAGCTTTACGTGCACGATCTTCAGCTGCTTTCTTCTCGATAGCTGCCTTCCTAGCAGCTGCGGCTTTAGCAGCATCAGCAGCTTCCGAAGCTCGAAGTCTTTTCTGAATCTCTGCGTTGGTTGACATTACTTAGTAACTCCTAGCATTCTTTTCGTGTCCATCCAAACTTGATTCTTTCTTGCTTTGACGAAACGTTCTGTTGGTAAGAAGAGCGCGATATCCCATTCCGATGGATAAACGTACATAAATTTTGATTGCACGTGTGAAGTCAAGTAGTGTTTAATGCATGGAGCATACCATCTTAGCTTTGCGGCCTGTGTCATGAGTTCGTAGCTGAGTTTAAGCTTTGTGGACTCGTCGTAACGAGTATTGTTTGCAAAGTCATATAGACCGTCCATCAACTTCGCTCTGAGTTGCAACGGCAAGTAGTGTAAGTTGAGTCCCATAAATCCGCCTTTGACTTTCTTATATGGAAAGATCAGAGGAAATCTATCGTAGTATGGAAGCTCTTCTTTATGTTTCGGATCATAGTAGAACATGTACATCGAGCCGAGCAGAGGCTGAGTAGTCATACGACTTACGTCGCCCTTCATCATCTCACGCTCATTGATACGATTCATTTTACCGGCAGTATCTCTGAACCACTCACGCGCAGAGTTCGTGCGCGCAGGAATCTGTCCTGAACGAACACCTTGTGTGATGATAGTATCAAATACAATTGCCATTAAAACTTAATTCCTAGTTCTTTTTCGGTGAGTATCTCGAACTTCCAAGCGCGGTCGTTGCAGTATATTGCAGCTGCTCTCCACTTGGCTTCGTTGACACCCCATGTCATGACTTCATTAATATAACGCTTATTAGGCTTATTTATCACCACTGGAGGCCGCGTCTGCGCATGAGGTTTTATTTCAACCACTACAGTATCGATCTTGCCTTCTGGTGTTTTCTTCTTGACAATGAAGTCTGGAAAGTATCGATGTACTCGATTGTCGATAGGTGAGCGATACGGAATGACGAGTTCTTCACTCCCCCATTGCACGACGTTAGGATGCGAATCTAAGTACATCATGAACTTTAATTCCCATTGACTACGATATACGATATTGTTCGAATCCCCAAGATACTTCTTTGTATTCTTTGGTCGAAACTTTCCCTGATAAGCCATGAATCTATTTATAAATAAGATTGAAGACTTATAACCTGAGAGAAAACATGGCCTCGAGAGATAACAAACTAGTAAACCTAGACGGTTTTAAGAGAGATGTTGGCGGACTTGCAAACAGACTCGCAAAAAAGATTACGAATAAAATCGAAGATAAACTCGAGAACGCAGTCGAGGATCTCTTTGCTAAGGCTCTGAAAAAGATTGGTCTTTCAGATTCGATTGCTGCTGAACTCTCTGCTCGTTTCGGCGATGCTTTGACTTCTGGCCTCGAAGACAAGTATTTTCAGACATTTACCAGCGAGATGAAGCGTGCTTCATGTGCTGATATTCGTAATAATTTTAATCCTAATACTGGTAATATTATTGGAGCGTCTGCTGCCGCGGAAACATATGTCGATGCTATTCAGCGTGCTTCAAATAAAGTTAGTATAGACGGTCTGCCTACTTTACAGTTTCCTAATCATATCAGTGATCGTTACTATATGGCGTTTAAGTTTAAGCAGTATCAACGCCCTGCGCCAGAAACCAAAGGTACTTTGAAATTCGTTCAAGCTTTTGCTCTTCCTCTCCCAAAAGGAATCAGAGAAAGTTTCGAGATCTCAATCGATCAAGAATCGACGGGCATGGCCGGAGGCGTGGCGGATGCCATACAGAAAGCGCTCGTTCCAGGTGCAAATAAAGCACAAGTTGCAAAAGAAGCTGCAATCGCACTGATCTATAGTAAAGCTGTTCAGGCAACAGGAGATATCGGTAGCACTATTGGTCAGGTTACTGGAGCAGTTCCGAATCCTCACGTTCAAGCACTGTTTAGTGGTGTTCCGCTTCGTCAACATCGATTTGAATGGACTTTCGCGCCGAGAAATCCGAGCGAGAGCCAACAACTTATGGATATTCTGAAGGCCATGAAGGCTTTCTCTCTTCCAGCATTCAGTAGTCTTGGAACTCAAGTTCTAGCTTATCCGTTCCTATGTCAACCAGAAATGATCATTGGAAAAAATAAAGAAATGATCATGTTTTCTCCGTGCCTTATTCAGTCGGTAGAGATCAACTATTCTCCACAGGGCTTGCCTTCATTTTTTGAAGGAACACATCATCCATCATTTATCGAAGTTTCAATTTCGATGCTTGAAACAGAAATGCAAACAGCAGATCGCTATGGTCGTAAAGGCGGAGACAATATACAACCAATGTGGGACAAGTTAATCGATGGTCTTGAAAAAGGTTCAGGTTTAGATCTAAGAGCTGGAGCAAAAGAGTTCTCAGATTCGGTTATAAAAGGAATACAACCTTCAACTAAAGCCGAAACTCCGGCGAAGACAGGAACATAAAGATGGCGAGATATTTTGATAGATTTCCGGTAGTCGATTACGATGGCAAGATTGTCAAAAATATCTTGGCACGTGTTGACTTTACTGAACAATCTAAAAAAGAGATCTACTCTAACTTCCAGTTTACTCTTGAAGAAGGGTTCGAACGACCAGATCTATTGTCTTATAATTATTACGGCTCTTCGCAGTTTGATTGGATGATATATCTTACGAATAATATCGTCGATCCTTATTATGATTATTATAAATCGACAGAAGATTTTAAAAAATATATCGATAATAAGTACGGGTCGACAGCAAACGCCAGAGTTATTATTAAGTTCTATAGAAATGGTTGGCACACTGACGAAAGACTTATTACTGTTGCACAATTTGAAGCTTTACAGGCAGACGAAACATTAAACTTAAGAAAGTATTGGAAACCTAAATTAACTAATATTGGTGCAATACTTGGATATGAAAGAATCAAAGAAGATTGGGTAGTATCTACTAATAAGATCGTTCTTCTTTCTCTCACTGTATCTCCTTCATCATTTGTTATTGGAGATAGAGTATCACAGACTAGTACAGGAGCATATGCCACTGTTGATTTCATCGATACAGAAAACAAGACTTTGACAGTAAAACATGTATCAGGAACCTTTGTAGCGAATACTACTGAGGGCATTAGTACAGTAACACTTCTAAAGCAAAATATCTCCGATGCAGAAGCTTCATATTGGTATGCAGTAAATGCATATGAAGAGGAACAAGAAGTTAACGAGATGAAGAAAAATGTCACGCTTCTCAAGTCTTCTTATCTTGCGGAAACAGAAAAACAATTCATTCAACAGCTAAGTACATAATATGAACTCGATTAGAGACGGACAATTTAAACTCAACGAATTTATAATGATCGATGCTACAGCTAAAACAGCAGACTGTGGCAAAGCTCTTCAATTGACTCCTGTTTGCGTAAAAGCAAACATCTACGAATCTGTTTTGAGCCCGACCGTGCGAGCAGATTTTGAGTTCTATGATTCAAAAGGAATGTTTGATAATTTTCTTTTTAAAAATAAAAAAATCATTATCGAGTTTACGACCAACGAATCTAATTCAAAGTCTGCTATTCGTTATGAATTTTATGTTCAAAATGACGATCCGGTTGTTCCTACAACAGATGATAAAGGCGTAGCATATAAACTCAGTTGTACGACATATGAAGTATGGAAATCTCGTAATTTACGTGACGCACCTCTTTCGAAAAAGAAGATAGAGTGTGAAAAAATGGTGAAAGCGTATCTTAACGTTCTTGGTTCGAATAAAAACTTGTTCGCAGAAAAGACTCGTGGGCTGCATGCATTTAATCTTACTCTTAAAACACCGTTGCAATGTATCGATGAGATTCGCGTCGAATATGCTATGTCTCAAGAATTTAAAGGTCATGCGTTTTATTTCTTTGAGAATAAGTATGGATTCGTCTTCAAGAGTATGGAGATGATGATTAGAGAAGGCAAAGAGAATATTGGTGACAAATGTTTCATGCAATCTACATTAACAAACCTTGATTTTGAAGGTGCAAAATGGAGAAACATCTTAGCATTTAAATCTATTCAAAACGGCAACCAAGGCATCGCAAAAGTTGTTGTACAAGAAAGAAACACAGTTACTGGTGAAATTACTACGTATAGTGTAGATCCAAAAAAATTAGAGTTTGAAACTTTAAATGAAAAGTCTATATCTTCTACTCTAAAAAGACAAAATCAGTTAGAAGAAAATGCAAGTTTATTAGTAAAAATAGATCGTGATCCGACCACAGAAAATGCAGAAAGAGCCGAAAAGAAAAATCACGTTCCCATTTACATGGCGCATTTCTTAACGACTATCGCGCAGATAACTATTTATGGAGATAGCACAATTACCGTCGGCGATGTTATTCACTGTCAACTTCCAGAATATAATGCTCGTACTCAAGGTGATAAAAATCCAATAAGAGAAGATAGTGCTATGACTTCAGGTAATTACATGGTAACTAAGTGCCGACATGTTTTAACTTTTAATGAGAAAGCAGAATATATGCAAGGCCTTGAGATCGTAAAAGACGGCATTGGCGGTACTCCGCGTGTGCACAAATAATAGAGGATGATAAAATGCAAGCACCGTATTTTTTTGAAGGCATAGTAGCAGAAGATCCAACATCAGAACTCGGGCTTGGAGCTGACGAACCTCAAATCGGAAGAGTATTAGTAAGAGAAATTTTAGGTCACTCGAACCAAGTTTCATCAGACGATTTATTACCGGCTCGCATCATCATGCCTCCAACAAGTGCTGGGACAGCAGGTATAGGATTAAGTCCGACTGGACTGCTTAAAGGCACGCGCGTGATGTGTATGAAATTCCCTGACGAGAATGCATCATATGTAATAGGTGTATTAAATTATGCAGCTGAAGGCAATCACAGTGTATCTTCATATGCTCGTGGTCAAGGTGAACCAGAAGAAAAAACTCAGAATCGAATTAAAACTGATGATGGTTTCTACGTTGAACCAGAATCGAAGTATAAGGCGAGATATCCTTATAATAATACCATGACTACTCGCAGCGGTCACTTAGTAGAGTTCGATGATACTCCTGGATCAGAACGTGTACAGGTTTATCATAAATCTGGATCTTATCTTGAGATTTTACCAGATGGAACCATCGTGACAAAGTCAGTAAAAGATCATATTCAATTAGCCTCAGGCAACATGACAATTTTTAATGTCGGCGATGAGAAGGGAGATAAGAATATTGAGATCACATGTAATCAAGGTAAGATTACTATTACTGCGCAGTCAGATGTCGATATCTATGCAAATGAAGGCAACGTAGGAATCTATGCAAATAATGGCAGCGTGCAAGTTGTATCACAATCAGGCGCGGTGGATATTAAAGCTGCAATTGTTGGAATCAATGCATGAGACCGATAGTCTATGTTCCTGAAGTTCCTAACTTGGAATGTGGTCCTAACGGGCAAATATCTTTCCGTCAAATGGAAGACTATTTCGTAGGCATTGCAAAGATCATTAGCCAACTGAAGTTACAAGCAAAGTTTATTCAAGACGAGTGCGGTAAAGAACTCATTGAAGCTATTCGAGACATGGAAAAGCTAGTCGATGATATTACTGGCATTCTGATGACTGACGTCTTTAAGAAGATCAAGTCAAAAGAACAAGAGATGAAGTATAAGGTCCGCGAGTTCCTAAAAGAGATCGACGTATGGTTTCAGAAGAAGATCGTCGAAGCCCTGCTCAAGATTGTTGATATTCTTGGTATTCCTGATGTATTGCAAACGCCAATTCCATTCGTCACAGCTGTCACCCTATTAGACGAAGCCGGTAATCCTGTTCGTTATCAGCCAGTAATCAAGGATTTGTTTACGAAAGAAGGTAAAGTCAAGATCAAAGCTGCAATTGCCGAAGACATTGAATCGGTTCGAAAGTTTTTTGGTGATGGCAAATACGACGGAACACTTGGAATTAAAAGCCCTGAGCATGAAGCCGAAGAATTTTGGCAGAAAGCTTTGGCGTGGATGAAAGAACTACTGAGCGATTTCATTGCCGCCTGCATCAATGCAATGATCAAGTTGCTTACTAAGATTCCTATTATTGGTCCAATCATTGAAAGGATTGGAGTATTCATCGATCCTACGAAGCCTATTAAAGCGCAATTAAAACTGAAGTATGAAGATTTTAAGAAACGTATTAAGAAGGCCAAAGAAGACGTCTTGTCGGGCAAAGCGGCAGAAGATCTCGGAGAGAAGTTACTCCAAGAACTGATAGACTTTGTCTTGAACTTACCGATCCCGCTCTTCGGAACTTTAGGTAATTTAATTGGTTTCGATAACGAAGAACGTAAGAAGAAAGAAACGATTCACTCGAAAGAAGAATTGTGGCATCGAATTGAAGATGCGTTCGAAGATGCCATGGAAAAGATTAAGAAGTTCTTTCAGACAGATTTCATTGCCAAGATACATGATATCATACTCAAAGCTCCTGGTTGGATTCTACAGCAGTTTCCAATCGTCGACAAGATTATTAAAGCGATTAAGTTGATCATCGACATCTGTCGTGGCAAAGTATCGATCTGTATGGTTTTAAATATCATTTTAAAACCGATATTTGGTATTCCAGATGCGATCTTAAAATTCATTCCGAATTGCATCGAGATACGTAGAACGAAGTACGGACTAGAACCGAATCCAGACAACCTGCCAAAGTGGGCTCAGCCTGCTTCTGCAACTGTGTGAGGTGGATTAGGCTAACATGTTAGATCAATATTCAGTATCAGAAAATGGATATTTCTTTTCAGATGTTAGCGAACCGACAGTTCCAACAGTTTCTTATGGGGATCTAAGCCCACCAATCGCAATACGATTTACTGTGCCAGAACCTGGAGTCACCACGGTTGAAATTGACGATTGGTATATGCCGACTTTCGTACGATGCGAACAGAATTGCGTCGATGATCTATTATTATGTGCAGTTTATGTATTTGCAACAGATCATGATGTTGTTGTTGATGATTGGTATCCTTTCAGACACGAAGTCAACGATACGTTTGAGGTCGGAACAGTTGTTTCGTACGAAGATTGTGATATGATTTTGACTGATTTTGTGTATGATGGCAGCAACAAACTTCTTTCTTACATTGAAACGAATAAATCTACATTTGTAATGATACGATATGATTTTACTCGTTCGGCTGGTCCAGGATTAGATGCGATTGGTAGCAACGAAGATTATCAAAACTTTGCCTTTACTGGCCAGGTTGGGCTTCTCTCTGACGATGTTGCAAATGTCGACATCGAAAACTATGAGATATTAGAAACCATCATATAATCATTATAAATAAGATAAAGCAGTAGGGTAATATGACAGACAGAATAGATGCACTGACAACAAGGAAAACAACACAGCGTGATCCTGTGTTCACTGACTTCTATAACAATTTTAATATTCATCCTCAGAACAAGAGACTTGCTCTCTATACCGATGAGCAAGCTGTCAGAAGATCGATGCGGAATATTTTATCGACCAATACAAAAGAACGTTTGTTTAATCCAGAATTTGGTGGTGGACTTCGTAGATTCTTATTTGAAGATATTTCTGTCATGACAGCCGACTTAATGAAAGACGCTATCAAAGAGTCTATCGGTAAATATGAGCCAAGAGCGAGAGTAGTAGATGTGTTAGTAGTGTCGAATGAATTCGCCCATTCTTACGACATATCAGTCTATTACGAGATCATAAATAATGCTAATCCGCAGACACTTCAACTCACCCTTTATAGAGTAAGATAATGGCAGCAAATTCCAGTATAGTCCTTACACAGCTAGATTTCGATTCCTATAAAGATTCGCTCAAGACCTTCTTACGGTCTCAAGATCGATTCAAGGACTATGACTTCGACGGAAGCAACCTTTCAGTGCTTCTTGACGTGTTGTCTTACAACACATATCAGAACGCGTTCTACCTGAACATGATCAGCAACGAGATGTTTCTTGATTCTGCTAAGTTGCGCGATAGCGTAATTTCGCATGCCAAAGAATTAAACTATCTTCCGAGATCCTTTCGATCTTCATCAGCTGTGATTCAACTCGTCATCACTTCTGCAGATGCATCAAAGCGCTCGATTGTTATTCCAAAGGGTACATCGTTTTCTTCACGCGTCGATGACTTCACTTATAACTTTAGTACTACTGAAAATTATGTGATTACGAACAGAACTCCGTCGGGATCAAACTTCGTATATGAAAGCGAAGCGATTCGAGTATACGAAGGCAATTATCTTAGCGATACTTACAATGTGAACTATAATAGTCCGCTAATATACAAGATCAGTAATAAAAGAGTTGATCTTGAAAGTTTATTAGTTACAGTTTTTGAAGATAACGGCACAACAACTCACACTTACACTCGCGCAACATCTCTTTTTGGCCACGATCTTAACTCAAAAGTATTTTTCTTGCAGCCAGGAATTGGAGATGCATATGAAGTTGTCTTTGGAGACGGCGTTGTAGGTCGTAAACCAAAAAACAATTCGGTAGTAGTTATCGAATATCGTGTTTGCAATGGTGAACTTCCTAACGGAGCATTCAGGTTTATTAATACTGCCCGTATCGATGACGAATCGAATGTAGTTATTGAAACTATTACTGCTGCTACAGACGGTGCTGTTGCAGAAGATCTCAACTCGATTAAGTATAATGCTCCTCGTGCATTCACTACACAAGAACGTGCAGTGACTTCAGAAGATTATGAGAACTTACTCAAAGCAAACTTTCCTGAAATTAACGCAGTCGTTGCATATGGCGGAGAAGATGCTAATCCTCCTCAATACGGCAGAATCTTCTTGTCGATTGATCTCGATGAAGTTGATGGTCTTCCAAAGATTAAAGAAGCAGAATATAAGAAATTCTTGAGGTCAAGATCTTCTGTTGCTATCGAACCGCTCTTTGTTTCTCCTGATTACACATATCTGTATGTCAATACAAATATCAAATACAATATCAACCTGACAGGTTTGAATCCAGAAGATATTCGCACGAACGTTATCGATTCTATTCTGACACACGCTTCTGTCAATCTCAATAACTTTGGTCGCACTCTTCGCTACTCAAGATTTATTCGTGATGTCGATGCTGCAGAAAATAGTATCATTAGTAACGAAACTCAGGTTGAACTCGTCAAGTATCTGACACCTGTTTTGAGTACGACGGTGACTTCTACTCCTACATCAACTTCTGGTTCGCTTGTATCATTGGCGACTTCAGGTGTAGTATCATCTGGTCAGAATGTAACGATTGATTTTAAAAATCCGCTGAAGAACGATGTTCCAGGTAAAGGTGCAGAGCACTTAATAGGTGATATTCATGTCGTAAGTTCTTCGACATTCACTTATAACGGATTGCCAAATTGTCGCCTTGAAGATAACGGTGATGGTATTATGCGTATCATCAATACTTCTGGAACACAGCATAGAACCATTCTTGATATCGGCACTGTTGACTATGATACTGGTATCGTCAGAATCAACAACTTTAATATTACTAATTACACTGGCACTTCTTTGAAAATCTATGCCAAGCCGCGTACTCTTGACATCACTTCTTCTCAGAACGTGATACTCAATATTCTTGAAAATGACGTCGACGTCACAATTGAACAGATCAGAGAATAATGAAGAATATAGAAAAAAGAATATCTCCGTTAATTCAGAGTCAATTCCCTTCTTTTTACCAAGAAGAGGGTGAGAACTTCATTGCGTTCACTCGAGCTTATTATGAGTGGCTAGAATCGACTAATAATCCTTTGTATCATACTCGTCGACTACCGAGTTACAGAGATATTGACGAAACTACTGACGACTTCATCGTTCACTTCAAAGAAAAGTATCTGAAGAACATTCAGTTCGACACTGCCACGAACAAAAAGCTTCTTGTCAAGAACTCACTCGATCTGTATCGCGCAAAGGGTACAGAACGTTCGATCGATCTTTTCTTTAAGCTTGTATATGGTACGGCTGCTGAAGTACAATATCCTGCAGAAAAGATCTTTCGTCTTTCAGATGGTGTGTACGAGAAACCAGAATATCTTGAAATCGGATACTCAATCTATAATATCGACTATGTCGGCAAGCAAGTTGTGGGCCAGCTTTCAGGCGCCAAAGCTTTCGTTGAGAAGTATATTCGTAGAAGAGTTGGTAAAGGCTTCGTTAACCTACTTTATATTTCTGGAAGACAGGGCGAATTTCGTAACGGCGAAGTCATCGGTCTAAATATCAATAATGAACCCGTATTCGATATTACCAAAAGATCGAAACTCGTAGGATCCGTAAAAAGAGTTACAGTTCAAACTCGTGGTCGAGACTTTACTGTCGGAGACATCGTAAGATTTACGAACAGCGATCGCGGTCTCGGCGGTTTAGCACGAGTAGAATCTACGAATTCGGCAGCTGGCCTCGTAGATTTCATTTTTATAGACGGCGGATATGGATACACACTTAATGCCGAATCGATCGTCTCTGAGAAAGTATTAAACCTCAATGAAGTGACGGCAGATTTTACGGCGGAAAACTACTATCGTCTATTCGAACGCGGTGTTCAACCTGTAGTCAATATCGGATACAGTGCGGCCACATCAAACGTTTCTGTAGGAAATACTGTATATCGTTATGCTGCGAATGGCATGCTTGCTGCACAAGGAAGAGTACTCGAAGTTGCACCTTCTTCGAATACAAATGGTTTTATCTCGGTATCACACACTTCAGGCGTATTCGTTCCATCTGCTATCTATTATACTGGAACGAATAACACAGGAACAAGCTTCACAGCAAGTACACTGACAGACAAGTCAATGTCTGGTAAGTTCATGAACATACCGACAGATTATGCTGTTATTATTACTTCACCTTCAGCAACATTCAGTGTAGGTGATGTCGTACAGCAACAGAATGCAGGATATATTACTGCTTCTGGTACAGTGGCAAATGTGATCCAGCTAGAAGGCGAAGTTCAACTTACTCTTACCAATGCTCGCGGCGCTTTCAAGAACAGTAAGCGCATGGCGGATTGGGATTACAAAGTTGGAACAGGCACAATCACTACATCTACTACAAGCAATGTAGTCACTGGAACATCTACTGCGTTTAATAACAACTACATCAACTCTACGCTTTATGTCACAGGCAACGTGGCGGTTGGTAACGTAATCAGTGTAACCAATTCAACTTCTTTGATACTTTCTGCAAATGCATCTGCAAATGCTGTCGGAAATGCTCATAACTACGGTTTAACATATAAGCTTATCAATCAAACCAACAATCAAATCTTTGCGAACGTCAGTTACGTCAATCTGAATGCTGGTTTATATGACATCAAGAAGCAAGTTCATGTCATTGCGTTTGATGAGTGCTCTTCGAATAACGTTACCTTTGCGAATAACATCTACATCTACAATAGCGCGAATGCGATTGTTGCTGAAGGTACTGTAATCACTGCTAACTATGCTTCTGGATCAAACAGCGGAACGTTAACATTCCTTTCTCGTAAAGGATACTGGAACGAAACAGATACGGTATACACCGCTGCAAACGCAGATAACTTTAAGATTACATCTTATTCGCTCGACATTACCGGTGGCGACTATGTTCGTTCATTCCCTTCGAAGATCGTTGCTCCGCTTTCAAATACCACCGCAAATATATCATCGATTAGTTTTGGAACAGGCGCTGGTTTCGGTGTAGGTACGATCGGCGAAACAGAAGTCATCTTCATCGGTACGGATCTTATTGCTGCCAACAGCCAAGATACACTCGACTATAGTCGTCTTCAACTCTCTGTGACAGCGAATACTGGGTTCGATGAAGGTCAAAGAGTATATCAACAGATCCGCAAGGTTTCATTTAATCCTTCGACTGCTGCAAATGCAACGACAGGGTTTATTACTATTACAAATGCTAATACTTACTATATTGCAGGCGATCGAGTTACTTATGAAGTAGCAACAGGTAATACAGTAATCAGTGGACTCGAAAGCGGTAAACCTTATTACGTCGCATTCTCAAATACCACTGGACTCATTCTTTCGAGTCCTGCGAACAAGTATATTCATATCAATAGCACGAGTTTTCCCGGAGAAAGCTTTGCTAATACATCGTTCAATATTCCGGCATTTGCTGCAACTCGAGCGAACGAGTCTGGTCACTTCTTATACAAGACTGCACATGCAACATTATATGATGTGACTGGAACGAATCTTCTTATCAAAGATCCTATTCGCGACTTTGGTTTCACAAACACGACTTCTACACCATCAAATAGCAATATCATTGTCTATGGTAATAATCTTGTGAATACTGCAATTACAGCGGTGACAGAATTATCGACGATTGCACAGGCGAATCAAGTGTTTGCTTCAGAGTTTATCTCTTCAGACGCATTCGGATTTCCAAAGAATCCACAAGGCAACTTACTCGATAATCTGTATGCATGTCTGACGTTTGGTAGATTTGAGATCGGGATTATTGGATCACTCAATCAGATCAATCCAGGTGAAGACTATAACGTCGATCCATTTGTTCTTGCACATCAGCCATACATTTCAGGTTTCGATCGTAAAGACTTTGTAATTACGTTTGAAAATGCAACAAGAAACTTTGTTGCTGGAGAAATAGTAAATCAATCTCAAGCAAATCTCAAGTTCTACGATCTGAAGGTTTCTTCTGGTGCATACAGCAACACGTATGATGCCAAGACATTTAGTTTGCAATCTCAGTACGAAGCCAACAGCGCATCAGAATTTATCTTCTATCGTAACATCACATCGTCGTTTAATCCTACGGACGAAGTCAACTCGAATACAGATTTTATTACAATCACTGGTAATGAGTTTGCAGCGAATGATCTTGTTCGTTACTTTACTGATAATGCGAATACGGCGGTGACAGGCCTATCAAACAACAGTTTCTACTATGTCTTGGCATCGAATTCGACTGGCGTCACTCTCACAACTCAAGCGGCAAACACACTTGCCAAAGTGAATATTACACAGAGTTCGAATGTCGCAGAGTTTAACTCAAATACTAACGTACAAAACAGTAATGATTTTATTCAAATCGCGACTGCGAATACTTTATTTGCCAATGGCGGTCAAGTCAGATATGTTGTGACAGATGGTGTTGCAGCAGTTGATGGTCTCGAAGCGAATGCTCTCTACTATGTTCGCTATGCAAATAGCACTGGCTTAGCACTTTCATTGACAGCCGGTGGAGCCAACGTAGATTTGACAGCAGCAAATCCTGGAAGTAATGGGCACTTCCTCAGAAATTACAATCCTGACTTGATTGGTCATCAGCTACGTAGCTATACGAACGAGTTCGCTAATGGTCAAATCGTTCAGTACAGAATTCCGAATGGCAATACTGCTATCAGCGGTTTGACAGCGAATGCTGTTTACTATGTTGTTGCTGCGAACAACGTAGGATTTAAATTAGCTTCTACTCTCAGTGGATCCGCAATCAACATTACTGCTAACTCGACAGGTGGCGAATCACATACGATCGCAACTCTTCCAGGATATCTGCCAAAAGATAAGCTATTCCAAAATGTAGTTTCAACTTTTAACTCGAATACACAAGTTCAAAATAGCAATGATTTTATTTCAATAACATCGGCAAATAGTATCTTTGCAAATGGACAACAAATTACATATTCGACTGCAGCTGGAAATACCGCTGTTACTGGACTCACAAACAATTCTTTATATTTTGTAAGATACGCAAATAGTACTGGTCTTGCTCTTTCAACCACATCTACTGGTTCTAATGTTGATATTACAGCTACTAGTGTATCAGAAACTGGACACTTCCTTACTGCAAGTGTAGTTAATGCTACTGTTTCTTCAATCTTCTCCAACACTCATGAAAGTGTTGTACGCAATTATGTCAGAGTGACTGGAAACACTGCACCTATTACAAATAACGCTTTACTATATTCTTATACAGTACCTACCGCAAACGCGCTTATTTCGAGCGTAAGTCTTTTCGAGATTGTATCGACTGCCAAAGCGATTGTAAAATCAAGTAACAGTTCGCAGATGCTTGCCAAGAGAATCACATTCGAAAATACTTGGTTGCCAAATGAGCCGATGATCGGCGAAGTTTCTGGCGCCGAAGCTGACGTAATAGGTGTGACTGAAGATATCACAGAATTGTATCCTATCGGATTGAATGCGGATATCACAGCAAACGTTGTGACGTCAAACGGTGAAGTCACTGCTCTTCAAGTCATCGATTCAGGTTTTGCATATTCGAATGCAGAAATCGTTGACTTTGTATCAGAAGATAATCTGAGATCTGGAACCGCAAAGATGGTTCTCGACGGCCATGGCCTTGGAATCGGATATTACAGAAGCTCGAAAGGGTTCTTGTCTGACGATATCTACGTGCACGACGGAGACTATTACCAAGAGTATTCTTATGAGATTCTTTCGAAAATCTCGGTAGATAGATATTCTGACATGTTCAAGAAAGTCATGCATATGGCTGGAACGAAGTTCTTTGGATCTGCATTGATCGTAGAAGAATCGAATGCCGCACTCGCTTTGACAAGCATTTCTACTGGGCAAGAAATCCAATTTAACTCGAATGACGACGTTTCGACTGTGAATGATACTATTCAGACCGACTTCGAAGATGTCAGTTTCAAGTTTAAGGTAATGGATGTCAACAATGATACTGATCTGATATCGTTAGGGACTAATCCTTATTATACCACATTCCCACTAAATGTACATGATTATTTACAATATACTACGTCAGAAGCACAAACACTTGGTGTAGGAACTTCTTCGAGCCTATCAAATAACGAATACTATTACGTAGTGTTCGCAAATACGACAGGCATCAAGATCTCTGAAACAAGAGGTGGAGATGCTCTGAATCTCAATACTGTTGCAATCAGTAACACACTGGCATTGCATACATTGACGAAGGTTATTAATCCGTTTGCAAATGGCGACTTGGTTCTTTACACCACATCGAATACGGCTGTGCAAGCAAACGTGTCTCTATCGTTTGTAACAAATGCAATTACTTCAAATACTATTAGCGTAGCAAACAATCTGTTTAGAATAGGTGATGTTGTTAAGTATACAAAGAATGGTGGATCTACTGCTGTTGGTCTTGCAGAAGGCAGTGAATACTTCATTCGAAGCGCAAACGCTACTTCAATAAAGCTTGCGAACTCTATCGGTAAAGCGGTTAGCATTTATTCTAACTCAACGGCAGAAACGCACATTCTAAGAATTGAAAAACTTGCAAATAATCAAAATTATTATATTGTAAATACTACTCCAAATACGGTGAAACTATCGTTAACCGCGAATGGAAGTCCTATAAATATAACAGCGAATGGTAGCACTAGCGGAGATATTAACGCTGGTCACTTCTTGACAAAGACGATAGAGGAATAAATGGCAGTAACTCAAAAACTCATTACGAGTAGTTTTAATGTAGCGGCAGCTGCAAACTTCATGAATAGCTTTGCTAACAATGATTACTTTGTGTATGCCGCTCGTCATATTCCTTATGCTAACAGCGACACGATTATTCCTGTTCCGAATAATAGCATTCGTGATACAGACACGAACGTCTATGACAATATGATCTTCGCGAAGAGAATTTCTTCTGATGATGTAGTTCATATGGCGAAAAAGAATCTGTGGGAATCAAACACACACTATGCGATGTATGATCATCTTGACGGCGATCTTGAAACCAAGAACTTCTTTATCACTGTCGACGACGATACAGAGTACAACGTTTGGAAGTGCTTGTTCAACAAAAGCACTGATACTATCAATGTAAATTCGACTGTTGCACCTTCTCGTGTAGGTAGTGCCGCCGATCTCAATCCTGTCGAAACAGGTGACGGATATGTATGGAAATACATGTACACCATCACAAAATCTCAGTATGAAAAGTTTGCTACTTCGCAATACGTTCCTATCATTGCCAACACCTCGGTCATTGATGGCGCTACTCGAGGAACGATTGAAGTCATTAAGGTAGAAGATCCTGGTGCAGGTTATGACAACTATATTGCCAGTGCCACACTCTTAACAGCCGATATCACCGTACAAGGTATTCCTACATTTTATGGTGCACCAGCAACTGCAGTATCGATCGATGACTACTATCAAGGTTGTGTCATGAAGATGACTTCGGGTCTTGCTATCGGTGAGTATCGAAGAATCGTTAACTATGAAGGCACTTCTGCACAGAAGAAATTTATTCTTGATTCCTCGTTTATTAATACTCCTTCTGCTGGAGATACTTATGAAGTATATCCATATGCATTCGTTTGGGGAGATGGCGAAGAATCGACTCCCGCAGAAGGAATTGTATATATCGATGCGGCATCTACAAATTCCGTGAATAGAGTCGAATTGCTAGCGGTAGGAGAAAACTATCGAAAGGCTGAATCATATGTTTCTGAACAGCCTATTACTATTCCTCCATCTATTTTCGACGAAACATTTATTCAGCTTCCACCGGTCGTATCAAGCTCTACGTACTTTGCACCAGCATCATTGCGTCCAATTATTTCTCCAAAGAATGGCCATGGCTCAGATCCTTACAATGAACTCTTTGCAAAAAGAATATGCATCAGCGCCAAGTTTAATAACAGCGAGAGCGGTATCATTTCAACAGAAAATGATTTTCGACAAGTCGGAGTAATTAAGAATCCGACCTTTACAAAGGTCGATATGAATATCAACAATGTAATTGGACCAGGTTTTTCTGTTGGTGAGAAAGTCTATCAATATAGAAAGTTAAAGCTGCACGGCAACGTTTCAATTACAGCAGCTAGCACGACGATTGAAAAGACAGACTTCGGCCTTCTTTCGACTACTGCTACTATTGTAAGTGGTGGAACAGGATACAATAGCACTGCGAATAATCAACTCGTCTTTAACAATTCTGGAACTGATGGAACAGGTGCAGCAGGCACATTCGCAAATAACGGTTCAGGAGTTATTACATCTGTTACAATTACTAACGCAGGTTCTGGATATACTTCAGCTCCTCTCGTTACGATCAACGGAGATGCAAGTGTATCAGGATCGAACGGAGTTATTACTGTAGCTCTTAGAAATCCAGATGCTCCTACTTACAAAGATGCCTTTGAAGTTGGCGACTATGTTCTTGTCACAGACGGTTCGAACAACTATATCTCGACAGTAGCCAACGTTCCACAAGACTATCGTATTACGACTGCAAATACCAACAGCTCGTTTACGGCAGAAGATTGTGAAGTGTCAGCTATCGTCGTAGAAGCGAGCGGCATCGTATCGTTCTCTGGATCAAGTCAAATTGAATTGTCAAATGTTGCAGGAGTATTTACTTCTGGAAGTCGTATCATCGGTGTTGGTGGTATGTCAGGAGACACCGTAGTTCCTGTGTCGGGTACGACAGCATCTATTACTGGAACGATTGAAATCAACGACAGAGTAGCGAGTTCATTCAACTACTCTCGCCAGCTAACTCGATTGATTGGCACATTTAGCACCGGCGGAGTACCGTTCCTCGAAGACGAAGAGATTAAGCAAGAAAGTCTGATTTCATATGCGCAGCCGCGCGGCAGAGTCCACCATCTCGATGAGATCGACGGCGCTTCTGATATATTGTGGATTAGTAATAAATCAGGCATCTTTAACCTTGATGCGCGTGGAGTCATAGATATCGCAGGAGTAGTATCTTCTGCAGAGCTTTCCCCATTATTGAATAAATACAATGGAGACTTTGTAGTCGGTAGCGGCGAGGTTCTTTACTTAGAGAATCTTGATCCTATCGCTCGTAACGATAACAAATCAGAAATTATAAAGATAGTATTGGAGTTTTAATTAAATGGCTCTGGAAACCAACCTAAACGTATCTCCTTATTTTGATGACTTCGACGTCAAGAAGGACTTTTATAAAGTCTTGTTCCAGCCCGGTGTCGCAGTCCAAGCCCGTGAGCTTAACCAGCTCCAGTCAATCTTGCAAAATCAAATTGAGAAGTTTGGTGACAACGTATTTAAGCGTGGCACAATCATCGATGGTTGTACGATTACTAAGCATGATAAAGTTCCTTATATCAAGATCAACGATCTAACGACCGATGGTCTACAAGTCGATGTCACTCTTTATAACAACCTATATGTCAAGAACGCCGCAAATGTCGAAGCATACATTGTAAAGACGACCGCTGGTCTGCAATCTCGTTCACCAGATTTGAACACGCTGTTTGTGAACTACATCAGTTCAGGAACAGATTTCGAAACAGATTCTTTTGCAGCAGATGAAACTCTTACGGTTTTCAATAAGTCTTATCCTATCTTCAATATCAAAGTAAACGATGGCGCTTCGAAGTTTAGTAATAGCGACACGGTTGTAGTGATGTCGGCACTTGCTGTACAAAATAGTACAGGTGGTGCTGCAGCTGCTGCAAGCTTTGTGGCCGGATCTGTAATTCAGAACGGCGTTGCAAATGCCGTGATTATCGAAGCGAATACAACTGCTAATAGCTCTGCTCTTATCTTGAAGGTGAGACCAGAATATCCTGATCTTATTTCTGCAAATACGATTAAGTTCCGATTTGCAGCTGGCGAGCAGATTCGTAATTTCGGATCTGGTGTATCTGCGAACGTAGTTGCAATTGTTGGTTCGGGTGCAGTTGGTTCACTTACAACAGACAGTCTAGGTAAAGTCACAGCTGTTCAGATCATTGGACAAGGTTCAGGTTACTACGTAGAGCCACATGTTACCATCGCAAATAACTCGACCACTTCTACATTTACTGCCACCGAATTAGGCGAGCTTGAGCTCGCAGCAGAAACATTCCTTGCTACGATTCAAGTGGCAAACGCAACAACCGTTCCTATCGGAACTGGTTATGGTGTTACGATCGGCGAAGGCACAATCTATCAGAAGGGTTTCTTCTCGAGAGTTGCTTCTCAGTTCGAGGTTGTAAACAAGTATTCGAATACTGGCTTTGATAAGTCTGTTGGTTTCTATACAAATGAAAGCATTGTTAACTCAAATCAAGATCAGTCGCTTCTTGACAATGCCACCGGTACTTTCAACTTTGCTGCTCCTGGCGCAGATCGTCTGAAGTTGACACCAGTCATCAGCGTACTGACAAAAGCCGAAGCCGATGCAAACTCAGAATTCCTTCCAATCATCGAGTTCACAGACGGTCGTCCGTATCGTGTAAATCAAGACACTGTCTATAATGTCATTGGCCGTCAACTCGCAGCAAGAACTTACGAAGAATCTGGCAACTATGTCATCGATCAGTTCCTTACACTGACGAAAGATTCTGGAACGTTCTCAGATACTGCAAGTCTTGTGAAGATGAACATTGATCCGGGTAAAGCTTATATCAATGGTATTCGTATTGAAACTATCGACAACTATAAGCAAAACATGAATAAGGGTACGACGAAGCTAAATGATCCTGCTTCGCAAACTCGTCTCGGTTACGGTAACTACTTCGAAGTCGACGAACTTGCCGGTTCGTTCAACTTTGACATTGGTGGTCAAGTAGATCTTTATGGATCTCCTGCAAATTATATTAGTACTGGATCGACTACAATTTCCCCGGTAGGAACGAAGATTGGTACTGCAAGACTTCGTACTTTTGCTTATCAGAGCGGAGATGTCGGTAATGCGAATGCCGTATACAGAATGTATCTCTTTGACATTAAGATGAACGGCGGTTCAAATACTAAGGACGTAAGAAGCATCTACTATAGCAGTGGCAATAAAGCAATTGCTGACGTAGTAATTGATGCTACTCTTGGAGCAGTACTTCGAGATACTTCAGACTCATCGCTTCTTTTCAAGTTAAAGAATGCTACGTCGAATGTTTCTAACATCACATATCAATACAGAACCATTAACACAACTGAAACTTCTAATTCTGACGGTTATGTTGTTTTAAATCTTTCATCAAATGAATATTTCCCGTATACAGAAGAGCTGAATACTTCTGAGAAACGCGATTTGATTGTAATTCCTAATGGTAACTTCAAGTCTCAGATAACCGCAACAGGCACTATTAGTACTGCTAATAATACGACTGCTAATGTTGTAGGAACTGGTTCATTATTTACTACACAATTTTCTCCTGGAGATTATGTTCTTCTTGCAAATTCTACGGCTGGAAATACGGCTGTGGCCCAAATCGCATCAATTGCAAACAGCACCTTGATGACTCTCGCCACTGCTCCAGGAAAAACATATTCTGGTGGTAGCATTACTCTTTATTATCCACAAAATATTCCGATCTCACTGACAAACAAAGCTACGAAGTGGGCGAACGTTGATAGTTCGAACAGTCAAGTCATGACGATCTACTTCGGTAATAATGTCGCGAATGCTACTTCAAATGCCGCCGCTTCGATGCCTGTTTCGGTTGTCTATAATGCGCAAAGAAACAATGTAAGCTCAGCGGCGAAGACGTCAAATCGTGGCAACTATGCAAGAATTCGTATTGCAAATAACAACAGCGCAGGTATTCAAGGACCATGGCCGCTCGGTGTATCTGACGTATATCGCCTTCGTGGAGTATACAAGAAAGACGCGACTGCTCAAGATATTACGTTTAACGTAGCCACAGATATTACAGGATCAGGAACCGCTAACGCGTTTATTACTATCACGAATAACCCATTCGCGAATGGTGATTCTCTTCTATATTCGAATGCTGCAGGTGTCGGAGTACTCGGCGGCCTTGCAAATGCTACCACATACTTTGCCGTATATGCAAATACATCTGGATTCGCACTCTCTGCTACTCGCGGTGGAGCAAATCTTACACTGACTTCAAACAGTACTTCTGCGCATAAGTTTACTGGCAATACGATGTACTTCACCGAGAATACATTCGGTGTTACAGACGTTACGAATCAGTTTTATATTGACAGCGGACAAAATGAAGATTTCCTTGATATTTCGAAGCTTGTCAGAAAGCCAAGATACGATTCGCTTGCTGCGAATGATATTCTTCTTGTAAAGTTTGATGCGTTTCAATCTGCATCAGGTGTCAAGACGATCTCTTCCTATACCATTAACGACAGTGCAAATCTTGCTTCGCTTGTCAGCGATACAAGCATTAACACGATGGAACTTCCAGAATTTCAAGGAAAAACTGGAATTTATTATGACGTAAGAGATTGTGTAGATCTTCGTCCATCGGCTGCAAATACAATTAACTATGTGACTGATATTTCTTCAGTTGCGGCTGGTGCAAACGCTGCGTCGATTATCAATCCTACGCTTCCTTCGAATACAAACTACTTCTCTTCGGCTAGCGCATTTTTCCCTGTGCCTAACTCTACATTGTCTGCAAATGTAAGTTCTTATCTTGGAAGAGTTGATCGAGTTATTATCAATTCGATAGGTGGTTTTGAAATCAAAAACGGCGAACCAGGCATTTCTCCTGTTCTTCCACCGGCACAAGATAGCTCGCTTACTCTACAAATATACAACATTCCGCCATATCCTTCTCTTCCAGAAGTGCTTTCTGCTGAGATGATTGCTATCACAGATACAAAGGTGACGAGCGCCATTTCTGGAAAAAGAAAGAGCACCTATACTATTAAGCCTTCAATCAGCGCTTCTCAAAGAACTCGCATTCAGCAACGTCGTTATACGATGGCTGATATCGGTAGCCTTGATAGAAGAATTAAAGATCTGGAATATTACGTATCGTTTACTCTTGCTGAAGCTTTGGCAAAATCAAGATTTATTCCGAGTGGTTTAGATGCGGCTCTTGATAGATTTAAGTTTGGATTCTTCGTAGATCCTTTCACCGACTATGTTTATGCAGACATCGGAAGCCCAGAATTTTATGCTACTATTAAAAACGACCAGCTTGGTCCATATCTGAGAGAGTTAAATCTTCAGTTTAAGCCAGATGGCACAGGACAAGAAGATGGCATTCTGACACTTCCATATAACGAGTTTGTGATTGGAGAACAGAGCGTCGCGACTGCAGGCCCTCTTCCAGTTGCAAATACTGCTGCAAATACTGCTGCAAATACAACTGGAAATGTGGTTGTTACTACTGTTACTCAAAGAATAGAATCAACAGTAGCAAGAGAAAGAAGCACGAGCGTTTCGGATTCTGGTACAGTGTTCGAAGAATTCGTTTATCGATTCAGCAGTCTTTCTGGACCAGCAGAACTTTATGTAGTTTCTCGCGACAATGCCATTTCGGCAACTGTCTATCAAGGAGCTTCAGAAAATGGTCCATGGACAGCCACACAAACTTCTGCATCAGCAGCTTCTATTACTAGCGCTGATATTGCCAGACTCTATCAAATAAATCAACTGAATGATGGTCGCGGAGTCGAGCATGTTGGAAGCATAGAGCGTAAGTCATATCCAACCGGTATCGATTCTGGTACTTTCCTTGAAGATCAATTTAAGATCACATGGACGCATGATCCTGCTGCAGGCCAATATGCAAAAGTGAGAATATACAAGGGTAAGAAACGCGGTGGTCTATTTGGTGGACAAGGTAGAACAGGAACTTATGGTTATCTTCTACAATATCCTACAGATTCTGTAACAACTTCGACAATTACGGTAGCGAATCCAAATACGTTTGAATATACGGGCGCTGTACATAACATAAACCCGAGTTCATTCACAATTACCAATTCGATGTTTAATTATTTCGACTTCGACAGAGGATTTGATCAACAATACATCGCTGATTCTCAGAAGTTTGTAATTTCTGTATCTGGCTTGAAGCCGAATACAAATCATACGTTTACGTTTGATGGAGAAAACAGAACTTCGAAGTGTTCACAAGTAAGAACGTCAACGACGAATACTACTGGTCTTCGAAGCGACGAAAACGGCATTATGACATTCGATTTTTATTATGATGCTGGTCTCGATGAAGCGGCAACTGATGTTACGGCACAAAACCGCATCATCTCTAATATTGCTGGACAAAAACGATTTGTAATTGAAAACACTGATGGAACTTCGAGAGCAGCAGGCGCAATTACTCTTGCCTACTACTCTAATCTTCCTGCTACAAACACTAATAATCTGAATGTTACTGCTTCAACCACTTCTACTTCTGTTGCACAAGCTGATGCCAGAACGAACACTCAGAGTGGTGGCGGAGGTAATGCAACTGAATCAGCAGTTGATACATTCATTGATCCAAGTGGTACTTACAACGTGCTTAGACTCGATCTTCGAAACTTTGAATCGCAGATAAATTTCAATATACCATAAGATCAACAGAGTGGTAGATAAATAATAAAAATAAAAGAGGAAATGCATGTCTGGCTTTAACTATATTCAAACCTTTTACGTGAATCCGCAAACAGTGGCTAACGCTCCTGAAGTCATGCTCACATCCATCGACGTATTCTTTAAAGCTAAGCCTGTGCGTGGAGCCACCGTTTCAGGTGCAGTGGCTCCTACAGTAAACGCTTGGATTTGCGAAGTAGAAAACGATTCTCCTTTTGAGACTCGTCAGCTTCGCAACTCCATGACTCTTATTCAGTATGATTTGATTAATACTTCTCAAGATGCTTCTGCGGCAACAGTAATCGGATTTAAAGATCCTGTTCGTTTGGCCACTGGAAAACATTACGGATTAGTTCTTAAATTTAATGATCCAGGATTTGATGTATGGCAAAACGTACTCGGCGACAGACTTGTAACTGACGGCCAGATTACTAATACGTTGTCTGTAGGTTCAAGAGGAACACACGGCGGCAAGCTATATGTCCCTACGAACACTTCTGCTCATCGTTCACTGAGCGACAGAGATCTCAAGTTTAAAGTCAAGGTGGCCAGATACACTGCCAATAACATTACAATCAGTCTTGTAAATAAAGATTATGAATTCTTTACGATCGACAATACTAACACTGGTGCTTTTATCGGTGGAGAATACATCTACCAAGACATCGCGAATGCCAGTGGCACTGTCACAGTTTCTACGAACAGTTTAAACGTAGTTGGTATTGCAACCACATTTACTAATCTTTTTGGCGGAGCTAAAATTTTAGTTCAAAGCGGCGGAGCGAAACAGATTCTATCTGTCAATGCTATCACGAATGCCACGCATATGACAATTGAAAGCTTGCCAGCTTTCTCTGCTTCTGGAATCGGTTATAAAGTTCCACCCGTAGGTTTAGCTTATAACATAGATTATCCAAAGTATAAGTTGATTTTGGCAGACTCTTCAGCAAATGCTACAAACAAATTTGCGGTGAGTGGCGGTAGAATTATAGGAGAAAGATCAGGAGCAACTGCAAATATCGCTTCTATCGATAGCTATCCTGTTGATAACTTTAAGCCTTCATTCTTAATCGGCAATCCTTCTGGATCTACATTTACTCTTAACTATAAGATTGCTAACTCTGCGAATCAGTTGTCTTCTACATCAACAAACATCAATCTTCTTCAAATGAATGATACGTCGGCGACAGGATATATCTTATCTCGCTCAGTCGAAGTTGATACCTCAAAGAGCTCGAATCTTTTTGGAGACAGAAGAAAATCAGTTGTCGCGAATCTGAATATTGCTGTAAGCAGTGCCGAAATCGACCGCTTCAGTGTTCCTTATGCAACGACTCGCGAACTTGACTTCTACTTCTATCAAAACGACATCAACAACGTTTACACAGAAACAAGAACAGTAGGACTTAGTAGCATTGCTAGTTATGATACAGAAACTGGTGCAAACGGCCTTGCTAAATCAAAGTATCTTTCAAAAGTTATTAGATTTGCTCAAGACAAGTATGCAGAAGATATCGTAGTATATCTGACAGGATATCGCCCAGCCGGAACAGAAATCAAAGTCTATGCCAAAGTGCATAACGCGGCAGACAGAGAATCATTCCAAAGTAAAGCATGGACTCCGCTTGTACTGAAAGATAATATCGATCGCTTTAGCTCGACAGATCCAAATGATATGTACGAATTTACATATGGATTTGATACTGCTCCTGAACTTCAAGTCGCTCTTCCAGGAACTGGAGCAATTACTTACGGTTCGAATACCATTACTACAACGAACAATCATTCTGCGACAGTTACTGCTGGCGACTTGATTCGAATCAAAGATCAAGACTTTGGTAATCATGAAGTGTTCGTAGTCTCGGCAGCAAATACTACTGCGATCAGCACATATCGAAACATTACAACTTCAAGTCTCGTGTCGGCCGGAGTTACAAGATCAGATATTGTTATCGATAAACTAAAGTACAGAAATGTCGCATGGAATAACGTTGAAAATGATAACACTGTAAGATATGTCAACTCAGAATACGTTGAGTTTGATCGCTATACATCGATGCAAATCAAGATCGTTCTTCTTGCAGAGCAATCTCATATTGTTCCAAAGGTAGAGGCTATTCAGGTTATCGGAGTTTCCGCATAATGTTAGTCAAGACTGAAACTGATGGATTCATGAAAGATACTTCTACTGGAGCTTTCATAAATACAGACGATGCATCTTATGCAAAGTTTGTAGCAGAGAGATCGAAAGCGAAGAATAGCAAAGATCTGTCAAATAGAATAAGTGCAGTCGAAGACGATCTCAAAGAAATTAAAACTCTACTCTTACAAGTAGTGAATGGAAGAAATTAATGTCAAGACCAGTAGCTAATGTTGATGTAATTACCGACTCGTTTGAGATTTGGCTCCTCGAGACCAATGAACTTCTCAACGCGCTCTCGACAGAAATCATTACTGCAAACAGTACGTATGCAAACACGGGTAACACCGCGTTTCCAAGAACAGCTCAGCTATACGGAACATTTGGCGCTAACAATCTCGTCGTAACAAACTGGATGAAGGGCGGAAACGTTAACGGTTCGTTTGCCAATCTGATGATCAGCACGAACACTGTTCTGAGCAATGTTAACTCGACCGAGATTCGTCTCGAAGTTGCCAACGGTTCTTCGAACACATTCATGTGGCAGTACGGTCTACATGCTGGTTTGACTGGTGCAAATCTTGTCGCTAACACGACGAAGCTGACGATTCAGTCGAACTCGACCACGAATACAACAGCAACTGCATTCGCAGTTGTTGCCGCGAATAGCACTAATACTGCTACGATGAATCCAATCAGCTTTAGCACTGGATTGTTTGTAGCGAACACGATTCAGATTACATTAGGTGCCAACGTTACTGCCAATGCCACAAATGGTGGTACGATCCAAGTCACAGGATCAGGTGCAGTCGGTAATAGTGTATCAAATAGCAGCGGTCTATATGTAGGCAACACTGTTACGAATAGCCAGATGACGAGCGTTCGATTCTTTGCAGCAGAAGGTAGCAATACCGTGCTCGCAAACAATCAGATCATCAGCATTGCCAATACAACATCATCTGCAAATATTGATCCTATCAGTTTCAAGACAGGCATCTTTACAGCCAACACCATTCAAGTTTCACTTGGTGCTAATGTGACTGCGAATGCTACCAACGGTGGTACGATCCAAGTAACAGGAACTGGCACGGTCGGTAATACTGTCGCAAATAGCAGCGGTCTACACGTAGGTAATACTTTAAATTCTTCGCAAGTCACATCAGTTCGTTTCCTTGCGTCTGAAGGTTCGAATACCACTCTTGCAAATACTCGAATCATTAGCATCGCTAACTCGAGTGCCACTGCAAACATTGAACCGAATGCATTCAAAACTGGCATCTTTACTGCCAATACTATTCAGATTTCGCTCGGCGCCAATGTGACGGCAAATGCCACAAATGGTGGTACAGTTCAAATCACTGGAACAAGTGCGATTGGTAACGTTGTAGCGAATAGTAGCGGAGTATTTGTAGGTAATACGCTTAACGCTTCTGAGTTAACATCGCTTCGATTCTTCACCGCAGAAGGTAGTAATACCGTTTTAGCGAATACTCGAATTGTTAGCATTGTCAATTCGACGTCGACATCTAACGTTACGCCGACAGGATTCTTTGCTGGTATTGTCGCTGCCAACCAAACAGTTGTCGCAGTCGGCGCGAATGTCTTTGCAAATGCTACTACGGTTCTTGTCGGAAACGCGACGTTTAACACAGTAGTTGGTAATGGATCGATCACTGCATCTGCGAATCTTACCATTACGCCGACAAGCCATCTTGTTGTTGTAGGTGCTGCGACAGTCAGTTCGAACGTTGCTCTTGCAAATACGCTGACGGTTACAGGAAATACAAATCTTTCGAATACACTCACTGTAACTGGAGCTACAACGCTTTCGAGTACTCTTGGAGTAACAGGAGCAACTACTCTAGCGAATACGCTCGCAGTGACTGGTCCTGCTACACATGCAAATATCGTGACTTTCAAGACTGAGCACGTAGTTGATATCTTTGCAAACGGAAATCTTGGAGCTACGACTGGTTCAGATCTTCTTGTCTTCGAATATCCAAAGGCAGACTATAGCACAGCTAAACTTTTAATTCAATTGAAAAATGCCGGTAATACACAGATCTCTGAAGTACTACTTGCTCATGATAATTCGACTGCGCAGCTTACAACATACGGCACAGTTTCTTCGCCGGTTGCAGCTAATTCCGGAGTCAGCTTACTTGGTACTTTCTCTGCTAACGTGGCTACTGCAAACGTAAGAGTATATGTCAATCAAACAAGATCTAGCACTGCTGCAAAAGTTGTTGCTCAATTCATTAAGTAAGGTAATATATGTCAGGCGCAAATAATAGATTTAAGGTTGATAACGGTCTAGTTGCTTCTGGCAACGCGATCTTCTATGATCGTGTCGACGTAGAAGCCAACGCGCACTTTAAAAACGACTTGTTTGTTGTATCTGGTAACCTTGTAGTAAATGGTTCTCTTGTATACGCCAACGTTACCATCGGTCAAGGCGGGGTTCTTCTGATTGCAGATCAGCAGCCACTCGGTAATACTTCAAACCGTTTCAATGCTTTCGTATTTAATACGACATCTTATGGAACACTACGACCAGATGCAAACGGCGGCGCACTCGGTACTACCACGGCAAGATTCGATGTCTTTGCAAACAATATCACCGTTACGAATACTGTTAACTTTCCAAGTGGAGCAGGCGTTAACTCGTCACTTTATACTGGTACAGCAAGCAATGCTAACACCGTATATAATATCTCGGCGAATGGTATCGTAGTCAGAACTGGTACAGGAACAGGTAATACGGTATCGATTGCTTCTACGAACGGCATTAGCGTAACAAACGGCGACGGGGTTTCTGGAAATCCGACGATTAGTTTCGTAGCGAATGCTGGTTTAACTGTGAACGCAGCAGGCGTATTTGTTGATGCATCTGCTATTACTGTCGGTACACTTCCTACATCTCGAGGCGGTACAGGCGGATCGATCAATAACCTTCTACCTACACAATCTGCTGGAACAACAGGTTTCGTTCTTGCATCAAGTGGAGCGACAGCTAACTTGGTGTGGACGCAACTTGCTGGACCTCAAGGTGCGCAAGGCGCAACTGGTGCTCAAGGCTCTCAAGGTGCAACTGGTTCGCAAGGACCAACTGGTGCTCAAGGCGCAGCTTCGACAGTTCCTGGTCCACAAGGCGCGCAAGGAATAACTGGTTCCCAGGGTCCACAGGGAACAACTGGTTCTCAAGGACCACAAGGACCTTCGGTTCAAGGACCGACGGGACCACAAGGTGCACAAGGTATTCAAGGACCACAAGGACCACAAGGAACAACTGGTGCACAAGGTGCTGCTTCAACCGTTGCCGGTCCTCAAGGCGCTACTGGAGCTCAAGGACCACAAGGACCAACTGGTCCGCAAGGTCTTACAGGTGCACAAGGTGCAGCATCTTCAGTTGCTGGTCCTCAAGGTGCTCAAGGATTACAAGGCGCTCAAGGTGCAACTGGTTCGCAAGGACCAACTGGAATAAACGGAGCACAAGGTGCAACTGGTGCTCAAGGCGCGGCAGGTTCAACGGGTGCTCAAGGACCACAAGGTGCACAAGGAAGTGCATCTGGTGCCGTAGCTCCTATTCTCAGACACGTTACAGCTGGATTTACAAGTGGTGGTCAAGTTTTCGTAACAGGTTCTACACCTACTGCTTCTGCTGCTGGTGATATCTGGATCGATACGGCAGGAACTACGGGATATACACAAAGTCTGTCATCAAATGGCTGGACTAAGTTGCCAAACGGAGCAATTATTCAGTGGGGAACAGTAACTGTTACTCCGAATACTACAGGATCTGGAACGTTCCCAACATCATTTACTACAGTCGGTCGAGCAGTGATGAATGGAGTAGGAGATCTGGGTGTATTTGGACAGGCTTCTAAAGGCGCAACCATTTATAGTGTATCAACAACTGGTTTCAGTTGGTTTAACGGAGATGAAACTTCTCACACTGGTTACTGGTTAGCAATGGGATATTAATAAAATGACAATTTACTACAGCCCAACAACAAAAGGTTTTTACGATACTGATTTTGGGTATCCGTCATTGCCTCAAGATATTATTGAAATTACCGCAGAGCAACACCAGCAGTTTCTCCATGGTATGAATATGCAAAATAAAGAATTGGTTTTGTCTGAAGGCAATCTTGTTTTGCAAGATCGTGTTGTGGTAATTACTTGGGAACAAATTAGGTCGAGAAGAAATAATCTTTTGACTTCATCTGACTATACTCAAATGGCAGATTGGCCTGGAGATAAAACCGCTTGGGCTACGTATCGTCAAGCATTAAGAGATCTTACTCAGACTTATACAAATGCCGCAGATGTCATTTGGCCAACTGCGCCGGGAGCATAATAAGTGCCTCTAGCTTTTTCGACCGCCCAAGCAGTTAAATATTGGAACGGCTCATCATGGGTCGGGAGCCAAGATTTTGGCGCTGTTAAAATGTGGAATGGATCTTCGTGGCAATATGTAGGAATTCGTCCTTATCAAGATATACCGTTGGTCACTTTTTCTCCTGACGGCGGAACAAGCGGATCACCGACCTATCTTTCTGATAATCAGTATAGCACTCAAGCGACAGTTACTATTAGTGCTTCTTCAAGTGTAGTTTGGACTTATACCGGAGGAGACGGATTTAATGGATATGCTAGCTTCGGAAGCGGAGGCAGCGGTTCATCAATTACATTTTTTGCAGCATATACAGGCGGTTATAATAATCAACAATTTAATGTGTCGGCATCTAATGGCGCAACAACTAAATATTGGTTTATAGATTTAACATCAGATAGTTTTTCATAACACGGTAGAAGAATAAATGGCGCTGAAAGCAAATATAGTAATAGATCAAGGCACTTCATTTGCTACGTCTATTGATGTGACTGATGAAAATGGTAACATCGTAAATCTGACAGGATTTACAGGTGCAGCACAGATGCGTAAGCACTATACTTCTTCTGCTCAAACCGCATTTACAGTTTCTATTACTGCTGTGACTGGTGTCGTTGCTCTTTCGATGTCGGCAAATACCACAAATGGCCTTACAGCCGGAAGATACGTATATGACTGTGAGTTGACTGATGGCAGCGGAACAGTTTCTCGTCTTGTTGAAGGTATCGTCACAGTTACACCAGGAGTTACAAGATAATGGCAGGTGCATCTCGTTTAGTCGCTACAATTACAAATAACAACGGCAGATTATCATCTACTGGACCTATTACTCTGAAGAATCAAATTCAGGAAATAAGAAGTATTGAAAACATACTCGACGTCAGCGTCGTTGAAGCCGCCAATGGCGCTACATTAATCTACAATTCTCAAAATGATAAATATGAGGTGAGACAACTGTCATTCGCAGATCTAGCAGTAGATCTCGACGGCGGATCATTTTAACCTAAAAGGAATAAAAACATGGCCGTAGATACCGGTAACTTAATTCAAATTAAAAGGTCGTTAACGACAGCTGATGCACCAGTATTAGCTAACGGTGAATTAGCATTTACAGCCAATGGAGATCACCTCTTTATTGGTTCGAATGGTGCGTCAATCACCATTGCAGGTAAGTTTAATCCCGGCATATTGACTGCCAACCAAGCACTCGTTGCGAATGGTACTGGTTACCTCGATGCGGTGAAAACTGCAAACCTTACCGTTCAGTCGATTACTGCAAACGGTACATCATCGCCTGGTGCTGGCTATATGCTGGCAACCGATGCTGGCGGTAATGTTTTCTGGCAAGCGGCCGGTGCAGTATCTACCAATGCTGCTGCGACCTACGCTTGGACAAACACACACAGTTTTGCCAACGTAGTCACATTCAACGGCGGCATTGTTGCAAATAGCTCGCTTACAGCGAATGGTACGACTGGTACTGCAGGACAAGTTCTTGCATCGAACGGAACATCGGTATACTGGGTAACACCAACTGATGCTGATATCACAGCAGTTACTGCTGGTTCTGGTCTTACAGGCGGTGGTACATCAGGTGCTGTCACTCTTGACATTGGTGCAGGTAACGGTATTACAGTTACTGCAGACGCGATTGCGGTTGACGGCGCTAACGGTATCTCGGTTACTGCAGATGGCGTAAATGTTCTTGCTGGTACAAATGGCGGTCTTGTATCCAATGCGACTGGCGTATTCGTTCAAGCCGGTGCTACTCTTGTAAGCAACGCTACTGGTCTGCATGTTAATACAGCCAACCTTTCGATTGCTACATCGCAACTGACAGGCGACGTTGCTCTTGGTTCGGGTACATCGGGCAACTATGTTGCGACTATTACAGCTGGCGACGGTATTTCTGGATCATCTTCTTCTGAAGGTGGCGCGGCAACAATCGCTGTTGTAGCAAACAATGGTATTGTATCGAATACATCTGGTGTCTTTGCAAAAGCTGCGAATGGTATTTCTGTTGATGCGGCTGGTATCAATGTAGTAGGTGGTGCTGGTCTTGTATCTAACTCGACAGGTGTTCATGTTGGTGCTGCTAACGGTATTAATGTCACTGCAGATGCGGTTGGCCTTACAACTGGATCGACACTCACAGTCAACTCTGCTGGTTTACATGTTAACAGTGCACTCTCGATTACAGATCTTTCTCTTTCAGGAAATCTGACTGTTCTCGGTACGCTTTCGACAATCGATACTACCAACCTGACAGTCCAAGATTCGCTGATCGAGCTTGCAAACGGAAACGCAACAACCGACGTTCTTGATATTGGTCTTTATGGTCAATACGGTTCGAGTGGAGCTAAATTCACCGGTCTTTTCCGTGATGCTACAGATGGCGTTTATAAGCTCTTTGCTGGTTCTCAAACAGAACCTACAACAACTGTAGACACTGCAGCAGCCGGTTATACTACTGCTACATTACAAGCATATCTTAATGCCGGCGGTCTTGTTGCAAATGCGACTAACGTTACTCTTACTGCGAACTCGACACTCGCGGTTGGTATCACTGCGAATACATTGAGTCTTTCGACTCCTCTTGGTGTTGCTTCTGGTGGTCTTGGTCTATCAACTATCACAGCTGGTGCAATCCTTGTAGGTAACGGCGCTGGAGCAGCTACTATTCTTGTAGCTAATACAAATGGTAAGGTTCTGCAATCAAACGGAACATCGGTAGTATACGGAACACTTGACGGAGGCACGTTCTAATTTATGGAAGCTGAATTTGTAAATGAGTATATCAATCGATTACTCGCGAGTGTACATGATCTTACAAGTAAGAACGTAATGCTAGAAACAAGACTGGTCATGGCCGATAAAACCATGGCCAGTCTTCAAGCAAAAATTGTTGATCTTGAAAAGCTTGGAAATAAAAATAAAAAAGCTGAAGATACTTCTGTATAAATAGAATATTAGGGGTTACATAACCACTTCGTTGCTCTATATAGAGGTTGAGAATGGCAAACAAATTTCAATTTAAGCGTACGACAATTTCTGGTCGTACAGCTAATACTACTGACGTAGCAAATTCCGGTTTTATTGATAACGGCGAATTTGCGGTTAATCTAACTGATCGTAAAGTCTTCTCTTCAGATGCTGCGAATGCCATCTTCGAAGTCGGTTCAAATCTCTCCTCTCTCGCTGTTACTACGATTGTCGCCAACGGTTCTTCAGGCACCGCGGGACAAGTTCTCACGTCAAATGGATCGAGTGTTTACTGGGGAGTAGGAGGCGGTGGAGGCAATACATATGCAAGTATTGCAACTTACACCTACACTATCGCTTCGAATACCACCGTCATTACTGGAGCAGATGATAATACAGATGTTCTTTCTTATACTGCTGGACTCGAAAGCGTATACCTGAACGGTTCGAAGCAAGTCCTTACAACAGATTACTTGGCAACAAACTCTGGTGCCATTACATTCACTTCAAACGTATTTGCTGCTGACGTCGTAGAAATTGTTTCTGTGACTCCTCAGCTTTCTGTTATTGTCGCAGATTCAAACACTCGAACAACAAACACCACATCAAATACTACAGTCGATTCTTTTAGTGCCGCTAATTATCGATCTGCTAAATATTATGTACAAATCACTTCGGGTACTGACTATCACGTGACAGAAGTTTTGCTTATTCATGATGGTACAGAAGTTTATATTACTGAATACGGCACAGTTTATTCAAACACATCACTCGGCAACGTAAGTGCAAATATTAATACTGGTTATGTAGAGTTGCTCGTCGCTCCTTCCAATTCAGCGAGTACAGTAAAAACTCGCCGTCTTGCGATAGAAGTATAAATAAAGATAAAATCTGAGGGATAGGGAACCAGATGGCAACTCCAAATAATTTTCGCGTTAAGAACGGCTTAACTGCCGCAAATGGTGTAACGGTTACTACAGGAAACGTAGTAATTTCGAATGGTCAGCTCGTAATTAATGGCACTGCCATTAACTCGACTAGCATCAGTCAATCTGCAAACAATGCATACGCTAACGGCGTGAACTATGCAGACGGTAAAGCCTCAGATGCTTACGGTAATGCCGTAGCAGTCGCGACAGGCTCATCGACAAATGCATATAATAATGCTGTTGCCTTCGCTGCGAATGCCGACAATCTCACAACTGGAACGCTTTCTCTGAATCGTCTTCCTGCGACAGTGAACGTATCTGTTGCGCTGAATGTTACAAACACTGTTAACATTTCAACAAGTAACTTAACAGTTTCACAAGCGAATGATGTTGCCACTTTGACCGGAACACAGCTCGCAATCACTGATAGTTTGACTGAAACCGGGAACACCTATTACGCCGAGATATCTCATGATGAGTTGATTACATCGAAGACATATGTTGTCGCTAATGTAACCTATGCAGATTACGGACAGATGTCACGAACAGGCATGTTTGCGGTTGTAGGTTTAAACACGACTAACAATTCGATCTATGTTCGAGGTGTCACAGTCAATACCTCGGTGATCGCAATCGGAAATACTACAGTATCCAGCTTCATCAACTCTACCGCTTTTTCTGGTAACGGCGCATCACTTACTTCTGTAAATGCTGCTACAGTTGGTGGCAACTCTGCTTCTGATCTTCGAACATATGCAGAAACGTATGCATCGAATGCCACGAATATTACTTCAGGTACTGTGAATTCTGCACGTCTTCCATCAGCGAATGATACGACAGCGGGCGCAGTCATTCTTGTTAACTCAGTAACAAACACTTCTATTACCGCAGCAGCTTCTGCCAACTCGGTAAAAACTGCTTATGATGCTGCGATCGCCGCCAATACGGCTGGAGGAACTGCAGCAGCAACGGCTTATAGTAACGGTGTAACGTATACTGATAATAAGGCAGCAAACGCATACTCTAACGCTATTGCTATCGCAGCGAATGCCACGAATCTGACTTCTGGTACAGTAAACATTGCTCGTATTCCAACAGTCGACGCAGTCAATAACACTTCGATTACACTGATTCCAGTGGCTAATAATGTGAAGACTGCTTATGACGCTGCTATTACTGCAAATACAAATGCCGCTTCTGCTCTTGCAAATGCTGCCACAGCATATACGAATGCTATCGCAATTGCTGCGAATGCAACCAATCTGACTTCTGGTACAGTTAACGCCGCGCGCCTTCCATCAGCAAATGCTACTGTAGCAGGCGCAACACTTCTTGTCGATTCAGTATCGAATACTTCGCCGACTGCTGCAGCTTCTGCCAACTCTGTCAAGACAGCTTATGATGCAGCGATTGATGCTAATACTCGTGCAACTAGCGCTCAGACCGCAGCAACTTCAGCATATTCAAACGCGGTAACTTACACAGATACGAAGATCGGAACAGCAAATACGGCAATGGTCGCGAATGCGGGAGCTGCATATACCAATGCAATTGCCATTGCTGCCAATGCGACCAATCTCACTTCTGGTACTGTAGCACTTGCTAGACTTCCAACAGTTGATGCGATCAATAATACTTCGATTACATTGATTCCAGTAGCAAATAACGTGAAGACTGCATATGATGCGGCTATCACTGCCAATACAAACGCTCAAACAGCACTCACTGCCGCAGGTTCTGCATATAGTAACGGTGTCACATATACTGATACGAAGATTGGAACTGCGAATACTGCAATGGTAGCCAACGCTGCCGCCGCTTATACGAATGCTATCGCATTTGCAGCGAATGCTTCGAATGCAAACAACGGCACTCTTGCCGAAGCACGTCTTCCATATCGTATGGATCAAAATCTGAGAACAACAGATTCTCCAACTTTTGCGAATGGCTCGTTTACTGGTTCAGTGTCAGTCGGTGGAAGCCTTACAATTACTGGTAACCTGATTTCAACTAACGTACAAACTCTTTCTGTTGCCGATCCTCTGATTAAATTAGCTGTGAATAACCCGAGCGACTTGCTTTGGATTGGATTCACTGGTCACTATAGTGGATCAGGTAATACAACAAATCATGCTGGTCTTGTTCGTAGTCCAGATACAAAAGAATTCATCCTCATGTCGACATATGGAGATGAAACGGCTGTTGCAAATAATAATACGATCAACGTCGCCGACGCATCGTTTTCGTATGCAAACTTGCAAGTCAGCTTATTAAAAGCTGGTAATGCCACGGTATTCTCTACGATCAATTCTACGGCATTCAGTCAAACTGCTAACAATGCGACGAATCTTGGTGGACAAGCTGCAGCTTATTATACCGATGCTACAAATATCAGTACAGGCACACTTCCTTTTGCAAGATTGCCTTCGTTGTTTATTGGAACAACTGCAATTCAGTCTACAAGTGCCGCCCAAGCAGTAAGCGGTATCACTACACTTGCCGCTGGTAACACTACGATTACTGGAAACATTAGCGTTACGAGCGTTGGTAGTTTTGATAGAATAACTACTGCTAATAATGGTTCTGGAACAAATATTGGCATCGGTGATGACGCGTGGTTCGGTGACATTAATCAGGCCGATACTGTCTCTATTCGCGGCAATCAATCTGCTAACAACGGTTATATCGTATTTGGTAATGCTGATAGCACCACTAAACTTGGTAGAGCTGGAACTGGAGCGCTTACTTACAACGGCGCATTCAGTGTTACAGGCGGACTAACTACACTGTCAGCAAACCTTGTGATGGCAAACAACAACATCACGAATCCAACTCTGACAGGTTACACCGAATCTGAAGTCTCGAATACAGCTGTCACAGGAACATACACTCTTAACTGTGTTGCTTCTAACTTCTGGGATCTTACACTTACTGGAAATACAACCATCTCTCCAACAGGTGTTCCACCGGCTACAAGAATGTGGGCAGGAACGATCGCCGCGAAGCAAGATGCAACAGGAGGTCGTACGATCACATGGCCTACAGGATCGAAGTATCCTGGAGGAGTTGCTCCTCCTGCAACGACAACTGCGAATGCTATCGACATCTGGTCACTTATGACTTATGACGGCGGTACTTCTTGGATTGTTTCTCTGACGGTGAAGGGCGCCGCATAATGAGTATTGGTGGTGGTTCAAAGTTTACATTAGAGAAAACGTGGCGTGGAGCTGGAACTGGAACGACTAAGTTTAACAGTCCAGGAAACATCGCGATTCCTTATGGTAGAAACAGCGTTCTTGTTTCTGGCCGAGGTGGCACAGGAACTGCACTCGTTCCTGGTCCTGGAACCGGCAACTTTAACATTGTAGCAGGTAATGCCACTGGAACGTTTAACGTAATTCCTGGTAATGCCACTGGCACTTTCAATATCGTACCTGGTAATGCGACTGGTACTTTCAACATCGTGCCCGGAAATATTGCCAACTACAACATTATCTTTCCTCAGACCGGTACATTCAACATCATATTCCCCGGAACCGGTGTGTATAACATCATTCCTGGTCCTGGAACTGGCACCTTTAACATTGTGCCAGGAAATTCCACTGGTACGTTTAACATCGTTCCAGGAAATGCGACCGGTACGTTTAACAAAGTTCCTGGCACTGGCGTTAGTTTCAATATCGTTCCAGGTAATGCGACTGGTACATTTAACATTGTAGCTGGTAATGCCACTGGTACTTTCAATATCGTACCAGGAAATATTGCTAACTACAACATCATTTTCCCAGGAACTGGCACCTTTAACAAAGTTCCAGGTAATATCTCTGGTTACAACATCATTTTCCCAGGAACAGGTACGTTTAACATCGTTGCTGGAACAGGAACAGGTACGTTTAATAAAGTTCCTGGTCCTGGAACTGGCACTTTTAATATTGTGCCAGGAAATTCCACTGGTACGTTTAACGTTGTTCCAGGCAACGTGTCAGGATATAACGTCGTTCCAGGTAACGTGGCAGGATATAACGTCGTTCCAGGTAACGTGGTAGGTTATAATGTCGTGCCAGGTACCGGCACAGGCAATTATAATGCTACTCCGGGCAATAAAGCTACCAATGCATTTGTCAGTCCAAAATATGGATATACACCGGCTTTTTATAATGCTCCATCTCCTGGGCCTCAGAACTTTAACGCGCCTTCGAATGGTCCTGCAAACTTTAATGCTCCTTCAAATGGTCCAGCAAACTTCAATGCGGCTAGCAACGGCCCAGCAAACTTCAATGCGGCGAGTAATGGTCCTGCAAACTTTAACGCTGCAACGAACGGTCCTCAGAATTTCAATGCACCGACTAATGGCCCTCAAAACTTTAACCCTGCTACCAACGGTCCTCAAAACTTCAACGTAGCAAACGGTCCAGCAAACTACAATGCACCTACTAACGGTCCTCAAAACTTCAACGTAGCAAACGGTCCAGCAAACTACAATGCTCCGACTGGAGGTCCTCAAAACTTTAATGCACCTACAAATGGTCCTCAGAATTTCAATCCTGCTACCAACGGTCCACAAAACTTTAATGCACCAACCAATGGTCCTCAGAACTTTAACCCTGCGACTAACGGGCCTGCAAACTTTAATCCAGCTACCAATGGTCCTCAAAACTTCAATGCACCGACTAATGGTCCACAGAACTTTAACGTAGCAAACGGTCCACAAAACTTTAACGTAGCAAACGGTCCAGCAAACTACAATGCACCTACTAACGGTCCACAAAACTTTAATCCTGCTACCAACGGTCCACAAAACTTCAATCCTGCAAACAATGGGCCTCAGAACTTTAACCCTGCTACCAACGGTCCTCAGAACTTTAATACACCAACTCCAGCTGTTCCTGGAAATCCATCGAATACGCTTGGTATTACTTTCCCAGGATCAAATGCTGGGGGCACACCTGCACCAGTAATAAATAGTCAGACGGCAAGTTACTATGCTTATCCCGACGGAGCTACGCATTCGGTAACTGTAGCGCCCGGAGGATATATAGATATTACCATTGAATAAGTGATTTGATAAGGATTTACTATGCCATATAATATCCCTAAGTATGGGAAACAATTGAACTGCTTCGCTGTATGGACAGGAGGATTTACTCCTGAAGAAGTCGATATGATTATCGACTTAGAAAAACTTCAACAATTTGAAAAAGGTCAAGTTGGGCTCGATAAGAATGCTCCAGCTCCTGCTGAAACGCGAGATTCAGATATCTCATGGATACACCATGATCAACACAGCGATTGGTTATTTCAGCGAATGTCAGGAATCGTTTCTGTCGTAAACTACGATAATTTTATGTATGACATCGAAGGCGTCGAAGCTTTTCAATACACAAAGTACGGACCAAATCAACACTATACGTGGCACTGGGATGTCGAGTTCGGTTGGCAGAAATATATAAGAAAGATATCTGCATCTCTACTTCTTTCGGATCCAAGTGAATATGAAGGTGGAGAGTTAGAGATTGTAAACAACGGAAACTTTGAAGACAAAGTTTCGTTTAAACCGAATAAAGGTGATATCGTATTCTTCGCTTCATGGATGCCGCATCGAGTGAAGCCAATTACGTCAGGAACTCGTAAGAGTCTTGTAGCATGGGTAATGGGTGAAAGAGAATGTTGAGTTGGAATCCTTTTAAGAAGAAACCTATCATTGAGTTTTATTGCCATCGTGATGATGTAGCTACATTGCCGCAACCAAAACCTGCAGCTAAACATATACCCGATTGGTATAAGAGAATTCCTCCTCTTATTACAGATGGGAATAATGATCGTGACTGGTCTGGATCACACAGTTTTACTGCAAAAAAATGTATGCCAATGATAGACGCCATGTCATTAGGTTATGTTATTCCTCTTATCGGCGACTTGACAGTCAGATCAAATCACGATTGCAGTACGATTGAAGTGACATCTTCTCCACAGATCAACGTATGTGAGTTTCATGACATTCGACAACTGGGAGAAAGATCTGCTCCAGGATTTCCTGCGCCTCCTCTCAAGTTTGTCAATCCATGGATCGTAAAGACTGCTCCGGGTTGGTCTACTCTTTTCGTAGCACCGATTAATAACTTTGAAAGTCATTTTACTTGTCTGTCAGGATTAGTCGATACTGATACGTATCCAAAGGAAGTCAATTTCCCTGCAATCTGGCATACTCCAAATGCTGACGTACTTCTACCAGCTGGAACTCCATTGATAGTCGCAATTCCAATTAAGCGCGATGCTATCCCATCAAAGCCTACGGTAAGAGATATGAAAGAACCAGAACAACACTTGATCAATCTCATATCGAAGATGCAAAACACACGCCGAGGTGTATATACAAAAGAACTGAGAGTACCAAGAAAATGAAAGATCTGTTTTCTTTTTTAAAACCAAAGAAAGATATTCAATTCGTAGACACTAAAAAGTTATCTTATCATAACTTTTCTGTCGAACGCGCCGTTGACGTTCCAACAAATACTCGTAAAGTCCAACAAGACAAGTATGGCAAACATCTGATGCCATACTGTCCTGGAATTTTAGATTATGCCCAATTTGGGTATATCATTCCAGCTTGGGTAGACATTCATATCATGGCAAATAAAGCTGGCACTTCTTGGTATTTGGGTGATAGAGGCCCAAGAGGAGATCGTGGTTTTGACAATGGCGTGAAGATGGATGAAAAGTTTGTAGAAGGCGCATTTACTCCGATTGGAATTAATCCTACTGCAATCTTGTTTCCATCGCCTTGGAAAATCTTTACACAAAAAAACATCAGCGCGTTGTTAATGCCTGCATTCTATCATTCTACTTTCCTTGAAGATTTATATGTAACCCCGGGTTTGGTAGATTATAAAAACTTTCATATCACAAACTTCATCTGTATGCCGAAGAGAGAATGTAATGTTCATATTAAGGCAGGAGATCCTTTGTTACACGTGATTCCTTTTCTCAATAAGGATATCACTGCTTCTGTTGGTCCTGCTACTGATGAGATGATAGATAAAACTACAAATCTCATTCCTGGTGACGATAAGCAATACTATCGAAAGTTTATGGGAGTGAAAAAGAAATTTAATATGCAAAAAGAAGAGAATAAACAATGAACATTTTTGTTTCAGTATGCTCGTACCAAGATCCTTTACTTCCTCATACTATCAAGAGTATGATGCAAACCAAATCAAATAGAAACAATGTAGTCTATTCGATCTTTGAACAGACGCGTTATGAGGATTCTTTGGCTTGTACAGAACCTGTACTCGTAAGCAGAGATGATGTCATCTATAAAAGAATCGATCCTGAATATTCCGATGGTTGTGTTTGGGCAAGATATATTAATATGCTAAACTTGACAAACGAGTACGACTTCATCTATCAAGTTGACTCTCATATGTTACACGATCTCAATTGGGATCGCTCTCTCGTGGAAGATTATAAGAGAGCGATGGATATGGCTGGAACAAATAAAGTAATCATCACTGGATCATGCAAATCATTTTCAATAGAAGAAGTAGATGGCGAGATTAAAACTTATCCTCGTCATGATGAATATGATGCTTGTCAAGTCAAGTACTACACTATCGATCCTTATAATTTTATTCCAGATGTTCACGGAGATCAGATTCCATCAACTGATATGCCTCGTCCGGCGTTTCATATTATGGCCGGAAACTTCTTTACGCATACCGACTGGATCGATGAAGTCGGTTTAGATCCAAAGATCTTCTTTACAGGAGAAGAAATCATGATGACGATGATGTCATATGCTGCTGGATATAAGATGTTTCATCATAGTAAGATAGTATCATATCATCTTGAGAACACCGGGAATTGGCATACGAAAACTCCTCCAGAAGATGCAAAAGCTGCTCGTAGAAGAGAAATTCTTGCTGAAATTGGTGTGTGGAGATGGAAGCAATATCTCGAAGCGTGTAGAGAAGATCTTCTTCTTGAGTTTCACAAGGAATTCGGAGTAGATTTTATTAATTTGGAAATTGAAGATCGCGCAAAGACTTATAGTCTTGATGTCATTCCTGGTAAAGTTGATATCCTTGCTATTTCGAAGAAACCAAAGAAGAAAGTAAAATTGCCTAAAACTCTTTTTATGAGTGAAGACGAAGAATGATATCTTAGATAAATATCTAAGAAAACTTATCAATAAAGAAAGCAATGCTCGATGTTCTTAAGGAGCGTAGATAGAACGTATCATCTATTTGTATTACAACTAGCGATGCCTATCATCGCAGTATGGGCAACCATAACATATTTTTCATGGCCATGGGTATTAGCTTCCGTAGTCATGTTTTTCCTTATGCGTTGTGTTGGATCTGTGGTAACTTATCATCGAATTCACGGGCATAGAACACATACGATGCATCCTATCGTAGAGTTTATTTGTACTGGTCTTGGATTTTATGGAAGTATCTCTTCACCAATAGACTTTTGCGCGGCGCATGTTAATCATCACAAATACATGGATACAGAGAAAGATCCGCATTCTCCTAAGTATCTTGGATGGAAAGCTATGTTTCCACTCTTTTGGGTAAATCGTCAGTCCGGAGATCTTCGAACTATTATCAGATTAAGTAAAAACAAGATTACGATGTTCTATCATGATTATTATTGGCCTCTACTTCTTATTCCATTCTTACTACTTTTTGTATCTCTCGAAGCATTCTTGTTTTTGTTTGTAGTTCCTACAGGGATTTCTTTGTTTACACTTTCAATATCTACTCTGAATCATGATAAAAATGGACCAAAAAGAATGTCATGGTGGTATGGAATATTAACAGGTGGAGAACATCATCATGACTGGCATCACAATCATGCAACAGACACGAGCGGAGAAGGCTGGCTCGATTATGTTGCCAATGCAGTAGGCACAAAAAGGGTTAAAAGATGAATATCGTAACTACTACAATTAATGACTTATCAGAAGTCGATTTCGATGATCTATACGAGAGATCAAGAGATGCTATCGATGTAAATTGGCCAGCAGATTCTTCTCTTACGGGTGAAGAAAGAAAGGCTAAAATCATAGAAATCATTACGAGTGGGATTAATAATGAGTGGCCCGGTTTAAATGCTCATAGCCCAAATGATGAGTATTTTATGGCCAAATCTGTAGATACTGATACTAATAAAGTCATGGCACTAGTATGCGGATATATTATAGATGGAGATACTCATGATGGAAGACATTCACTTGCAGCTGCAGATGAAAATGGTTCAAGAAATTGGCTTTATTCAGAACAGACTCGTGCCTCACAAAATCAATATCAAAGAGATAATGGTATAACTAAATTGCTTTTTAGAAATATTCCTACAAATTCTGTTATGCATAAAATTATTAAACGCCGAGCAAATGCCGGAGATTATGAAGTTATAGAAGAAACTTTAGGATTTGGAGAAGGTTTTACAAATATAAAAGTATTACTAAATCTATGAAGTTTCTATTGAATGTAGGTGCCGAGAAAGCTGGCACTACTTGGTTATATGATTATTTTCGAAACCACCCAGAATTCTATGATATGGGAAAAGAACTCAATATCATTCAGAGAGATGATTTGGTTCCTATCTTAGAAGACGTAGACGAATATAGAAAAGATATAGAGTCTTTCTTTCGAACAGTTTCAAGTGTAAATCAAGTGACAGGCGACTTCACACACTATGAAGGCTCGAGCGAAAACGTTTTTCGACTCGTAAAGAATGGCTTACTAAAATATGATATCGAAGTAGTGCCAGTTTATATTATGCGAGATCCTATTCGCAGAGCTTGGTCCGCTTGGAATTCTCTCGGAGGAGGTAAGATTTCAACTAAATCGACAGCTTCACAGTTTGTGATGACTAATTTTATGTCATGCAAATATAGAGAAACGATAGAAGCTCTAGACAATGTTTTTGCCAATCCGCTCTATTTCTTCTATGAAGATTTTTTTACTCAAGACAATATCAATAAGATATGCGATGAGTTGCAGATTTCTCATCTGCCGGCAGAATGCGACATCAAAATCAATGCTTCTCCGTATAAGAAAATACCAGACGCTTTCTTGAAAACTTTTGGCAAATCTTCGAAGAACGTGACTGCAGTTAAATATATTTTTGAAAGATTTGAAAATGTACCATGGAAACTCGAGGATTATTCATAGATCTACTGTCGACGAAGATGTTCGCCTAAGATTGCTTGAAGGTTTAAATAGTCCTACGCAAATGCATTACTTTGATCGTAACGAGGCTATGAACGCAACAGACGAAGCTGTACTCGAGTTTCTCGATAGAGAACAGTTTAACTGTAATAAAACTCACATCGAATATTGGTATCAGTCTCAACAAGGTTCTGGAGATCTGTGGCCTCACGTGGACTTTAATGAGAAGCTTCGTTATAGAATTGATGCTGGAGAACAATTAAAACCAGAAGAACTGATGTCTCCAATCACCATCGCATGTTATTTAGAGGCAACTGATCTTGAAGGCGGAGAATTCTGCATCTCTGAAAGAAGTTGGTTAGACTATGAAAAAGAACTCAACGATCCAGTAGATTTAAAAGAAGAGTTGCTCAAATATACGCACGAATCTTTTCAACCCTTCGAAGGCGCAGTGTTATACTTCGAGGGCAGTCGATACTATCATTGGATCAACGAAGTCAAACGAGGATCTCGTAAAAGTATATTGATTAATTTCTGGGATGAGTGTAGCCTTAAGTCCACTTAGTTCCATGGCGAGAACTGTATTTTGTTTCAGGATCGTATGCTGCAAAGTCTTCGTAGCGAGGATCTCCTGGTTCAGCTCGCTTACCGATGCTATACTCACCGATATGATTGACAATGTTATGGCCTTCTTCGGTCTTCAGCTTACATGTCTGCATACCAAGTTGCTGCAATGATTTTGCTACAACATATTCGCTCAAGTTCTTCTCGCCTACTGATTCGGCATGAGGAAGATCTACTATGGCGCGCGGAAAAACACTTGCCAAACTCCAAAAATATGCCTCAGAAAGTTCGCCACGGTATTTTCCAAGTGTAATGTCTGTTTCATAAGCCTGCGTTTCCTCTTCAAAGTCATACCATTTCTGTCGTGTCAAACATACCTGAGAAACGTTACGATAATCATGTAAGATCTGAGTCATGTCGAGCATTCGAATCGGACAGTTGAATGTCACATCATCTTCTGACAGATACACATAGTCATAATCTCGTTCTCTTAGCAGTTCGAAGGTTCTATTCCATACGTATGGCAAACCCATATTCTGTTGATGTAAGAAGATCTCAGTAAAGCCAAAATTCTTGGCCAACTCGAACATCGTGCCATCATGACGACCTTTTGGCATGTCGTCGATAAAGATGCCTTCGACTTCACAACCTTCAAAGTTTAACATGTCTCGCTGAGATTTGAGTGTAGGAATCAGATACTCGAGACGATTCGTCGACCATATTACTTTACAAACTTTCATCGCGCTTGCTCCGTATCAAAGAAGAATGTTTGAAACAGACGACCATCATATAGATCTTTACCGAAGTAATCTAAGCTGGCATGGAAGAGATCGCCGCTATAAAGAATCAATCGATTGTATTTGTTGCCTACAATATCAATCTTATCCCACTTGGTATAGTCATATGCCTCGTGTTCGTTTGTTGGAGCTCGATACTCGCCTGTTTCTTTATGTCGAAACATTCCTGTGCCTGCGGTATGTGGTGCATCTGGTGACAAGTAACATACACCAGCCCACATACTCGTATGATCGCAATGGATCCACGTTCTATCTGAAGCAGTAGCGTATTGAAAAGCACCAGTGTAACCCGAGTCTTCGTGCCAATTGGTAATCTTTCCAATCGGATTCATCCAATGCTGAATGCAGTCCTTGACATCTTGTGTCATGAACGAAGGTGTTCGTTTTCCTGGATAGTTGCCTGTGACGCTAAAGTCTTGTGTAAGAGCAAAGGCTCTGACCGCGTCGGGATTAATATAGAAGTTATCGATAATCATCAAGTCTAAGTTCATAATATTTCAAGTCCTCATGCTGTACTCGTTGTATTTATACGGCTTATAAATAGCCAGACACATAAATATAATAAAGAGGTATTCGATGGCCATTCCTACTACAAAAGCAACATTTAAAGAGTATTGCCTTCGTAAACTCGGCAAACCAGTCATTGAGATCAATGTCGACGAAGATCAGGTAGATGATCGTGTTGACGAAGCTTTACGTTACTGGTATGACTATCACTTTGATGGTTCTGAAAGAGTATACTACAAGCATGCTATCACGTCAACTGACGTAACAAACAAGTATATCACTCTTCCAGAGAATATCATTGGCGCTGTCAGCATCTTCTCGATGGGTGATCCTTCGATTCGTTCTGACGACCTCTTTAATATTCGCTATCAGATCGCACTGAACGACCTCTATACTCTGACTAACGTATCGCTTGTTCCATACTACATGGTGATGGAACATCTTGCTCTGATGAACGAGCTTCTTGTCGGTAAACAGCCGATTCGTTATTCTCGCCATAAAGATCGACTACACGTTGATATGGATTGGAATACAGTTGCTGTCGGCGAATTCTTACTCGTCGAAGCTTACGAAGTAGTTGATCCAGAAACATGGACAGATGCTTATAACGATCGTTGGCTTCAGAACTATGCTACGACTCTGATCAAAGAGCAATGGGGTTCGAACCTTACGAAGTTTACAGGCATGACTTTACCTGGAGGAGTGCAGTTCAACGGAGAGAAAATTTATGATGATGCTGTGGCCGAAAGAAAAAAACTCGAAGACGAGATGATTTCTTCTTATTCTCTGCCGGTTCTCGATATGATTGGATAATACATGTCGACCAATTTCTATTTCAACAACTTTACAAATAGCCAAGAGCAGGTCTTAATTGAAGATCTGGTTCTCGAGTCTATTCAAATTTATGGGCATGATGTATTCTACTGTCCTCGTACACTCGTAGAAAAAGACGAAATCTACGAAGAAGATGCATTATCACAGTACAACAGTTCTTACTTAATTGACATGTATATTCGTAGCTATGAGAGTTATGAAGGTGACGGACAATTCTTGTCGAAGTTTGGTCTTGAAATCAGAGATCAGGTTACATTTACCGTGTCCGTTCGTAACTTTATGAATGAGATTGGCTCAGTAGAAATGATCGATCGTCCTCAAGAAGGCGATCTCATTTATCTTGCCATGGCAGATCGTTTGATGTATGTCAAATACGTCAATAAAACTCCTGTCTTCTATCAGATGGGCGCCATTCAAATGTATGATCTCGTTTGCGAGATGTTTGAATACAGCAGCGAGCAGTTAAATACTGGCATTGAAGCCATTGATAGCATTGAGAAATTAAGCAGCCTCAGCCTCGACGAATTTGGAATCTTGACGAATGACGGTTTACTTCTGGTTACTCAAGAAGGAAATCCTATTATACAAGGCAGCTATGATTTTGGCACACAAGCCGGAGATGCATTCGAAGATAATATGGAGTTTGAGACAGGCGGCGACAGCATCCTTGACTGGACACAAATCGATCCGTTTAGTGAGGGACAAGTATAATGTTTGGAAGAACATGGAATCATGACAGTTTAAGAAAATACATCATCGTATTTGGAACTGTCTTTAACGATATCTATATTAATCGCTTGAGCAATGCCGGAGAAGTGCTTCAGACGCTGAAAGTTCCTTTGACATACGGTCCAAAAGACAAAGTGCTTTCAAGACTCGAGCAAAGTCCAAGACTCGATAATCAAGTTGGTATCATTCTTCCTCGTATTTCTTTCGAAATGACGACCATGGAGTATGATCCTACTCGTAAGTTGAATACTCTGAATAAACTGACGAAGCAATCTACTAATGCAGGCACAGACGACGAAGTCAAATATCAGTATCAACCTGTTCCATATGACATGCAGTTCGAGATGAACATCTTGGTCAAGAATGCTGAAGATGGCACTCGTATCGTAGAGCAAATAGTTCCGTACTTTACTCCTGATTTTACAGTGAGTGTCAATCTTGTTCCTGAAGTCGATGGCCCACGAGACATTCCTATCATTCTAAATAGTATCACTTCTCAAGATGAATATGAAGGTAGCTTTGAACAAAGAAGAGCACTGATCTGGACGCTTAGCTTTACGATGAAAGGTTACTTGTATGGACCAACGAAGAAATCAAAATTAATCAAACTCGCAGAAACAACGTTCAGACTTCCAGAAGATGTCGAGACAGGAAACACCGATAATACCGCCAATACAATAGTCGTGGCTTCGAGACCTGGACTTACTGCGAACGGACAACCTACTACCAACACTGCTTTAAGTATTTCATATGAAGATATTAAGAGCACGGATAACTATAGCATTATCAATACAATTACTGAGAATATCTAATGAGCAATGAACTTGATAAATTTTTAAACATCGCCTCTGGCGATAACTTACCAGCTGTGATCGAAAAGAAGATGAGCACTCAAGTCTCGGTAGACTTTGAATATGCTCGCGAGAACATGATGGAAGTCATCAATAAGGGTCAAGAAGCACTCTTTGATCTAATGGATGTGGCCAAACAAAGTCAGCATCCTCGAGCATATGAAGTCTTGGCAACCATGATGAATACCATGGTGGCAGCAAGCAAAGACTTAGTCGATCTTCAGGCAAAAAAGAAGAAGATCATGGAAGACGATCCTTCGGCTTCTCCTCAGCAAGTCACAAACAATCTCTTCGTCGGCTCGACAGCAGAGTTACAGAAATATCTGAAGCAGCACAAAGATGGCGAGTGAAAACTATCTCGGGAATCCGAGACTTAAAAGAGCAGACACAAAGGTCGAGTATACTCCCGAACAAGTCGCAGAGTACATTAAGTGCTCTGAGGATCCGATCTACTTTATCTTAACTTATTGTAAGATCGTCAACATCGATAAGGGTCTGATCATGTTCCCGCTCTGGGAATTCCAGAAGGAAATGATCCTCGCCTTCGAAGCCAATCGATTCGTTATCTGTAAGATGCCTCGCCAGGTTGGTAAGACAACTACTGTTGCCGCTTACTTACTTTGGAAGATTGTATTCAACGAAGAGTATTCGATCGCTATTCTGGCCAACAAAGACAGACAAGCGCGAGAAATCCTTGGTCGTATTCAGTTAATGTTTGAGCATCTTCCGAAGTGGCTTCAGATGGGTGTGACTGAATGGAATAAGGGTAACATTAAGCTTGAGAACGGATCTGAAATCCTTGCCTCAGCTACTTCATCATCTGCTATTCGTGGTACGTCTCAGAACATGGTTTACCTCGACGAGTTTGCCTTCGTTCCGACCAACATTCAAGACGAGTTCTTCGCGTCGGTTTATCCTACCATTTCATCTGGTCAAAGTTCGAAGGTTCTGGTCACATCGACTCCAAATGGTATGAATATGTTTTACCGCATTTGGACCGAGTCCGAAGAAGGTAGAAATGCTTATGCTCGTGTCGACGTTCACTGGTCACAGATTCCTGGCCGTGACGAAGCATGGAGAGAACAGACGATCAGTAATACGTCTGAAGAACAGTTCAGACAGGAATATGAGTGCGAGTTCCTTGGATCTTCGAACACTCTGATCCATCCTACCAAACTTCGTAATATGGTCTATAAACATCCGATTGCACAGGCAGACGGTGGACTCAAGATCTACGAAGAGCCAGAGCCAGATACAATTTATGCTATCGTAGTTGATACTTCTCGCGGAGCCGGAGCCGACTATTCTGCTTTCATTGTCGTCAACGTATCGACGATGCCTTATCGACAAGTAGCAGCATATCGAAATAACCTGATATCGCCGATGATCTATCCGAACATCATCTATAATGCGGCCATCAAATATAACGATGCTCTTGTTCTTGTCGAAACAAACGATATTGGTCAACAAGTAGCTGACATCTTGCACTACGATCTTGAGTATGACGGCGTTCTCGTGACTGCAAATAACGGCAGAACGGGTCAAAGTCTGTCAGGCGGTTTTGCTACGACGACTCACTATGGTGTCAAGACTACGAAGCAGGTGAAACGAGTTGGCTGTGCCACACTCAAGACTCTCGTCGAATCTGATAAGTTCTTGATCTATGACTATGACACTATCTATGAGTTGACTCGCTTCTCGCTCAAGAATAGTTTGAAAGGCAACCAGTCATACGAAGCAGAAGACGGTAACGATGACATGGCCATGTGTTGTGTTCTCTTTGCTTGGTTGACTACGCAGCCTTATCTGAAAGAAATTACGAATATTGATATTCGTATGCAAATTTACGAACAGAATGAGAAGATGCTTGAGCAGCAGATGCTTCCATTTGGACTCATGAGTACAGGCGACGATCAACACGATGAAGAAGTAAACGAATCACTCTTCGATGGTGGACCAAAAGATGATTTCTGGGTTGCCAAGAAGATGGGATTCTTTGAGGGGAACTTTTGATATGGATGATTATAATTTTGATATAAAACGCATGTTAAGAGCATTGAAGCCAGCGTTATCACATCCTACAAACGGATTGATTTTTATTGCTCAAGTAGTTAGATATGGAAGTGGACCTTCTCTGAAGTATACATATAAAAAGATGCTGGAATCTCGACTCGGCGGAGAAATGGCTTTTAGTAATGAAGAAATTTCAAGCTATATTCCTACACTTTGTGATCGTCCAGAAGGTTCTGTTGGAAGAGTTTCTTATGAAAAGTTTAAAGAACAACAAATAAATGTAGTAAAAGTCAGCCGAAGACAGACAAACGACAAGTGGATTGAAGCCAAACACCCATATAGTTGGATGGCTAGACGTTATAGGGATACTCATGATATTTGGCATATTCTTACTGGTTATCCAACAACAGTAGATGGAGAAATGTGCATTACTATGTTTTCGTTTGCTCAAACAAGAGCTTTAAGTTGGCTGACTATTAGTTTGACTATTCTTTTTAATGTAGGAGGACCATTAGGATTAAGAAATCTTACACCTACACATCTTAAAATGTTATACGAAGCATATCGAAATGGTAAAAAAGCTAAGTTCTTACTTGCAGAAGATTATGACAAACTACTATCTGAAAATTTACAAGATGCTAGGGAAAGATTAAATATCAGAAGTCCACGCTTTTTTATAGATAAATCCCCTAATTTAATGAAGTTATAAATAAAGCAAATGCAACTTATATGACTAACCTTTAAAGGGAGATAACAATGGCGTTTCAAGTCAGCCCAGGAATTAATGTTTCTGAAATTGATCTTACAACAACTGTTCCGGCACTTGCGACTACGGTCGGTGGTTTCGGCGGAGTATTTCGTTGGGGACCAGTAGGAAAGTTTGTTCTTGTAGATTCAGAAAATACACTCGCAAATCGCTTCGGTAAACCAACTTCAGACAACTACGAAACGTTTTATACGGCTGCAAACTTCCTTTCTTATGGAAATGCTCTGTATGTTTCGCGTGCTGCGACCACAACAGGTTTTGCAAACACTTCAACTATTACTCTTGACGGTGACGTATCGCTTGCCGCTAATGGTACTGCTCTTGGTCTTACAGCTGGACTTCGCGTACAAGGTGATGGCATTGCAGAAGATACTTTTGTAACAGCAGTAACTAACAGCGCTATTACAATTTCAAAGGCAGCAACCGCAAGCGCTTCAGCACTTCTTTCATTCTTTGCTAATGCTACGACACTTTCTGCTTATGCTGGTAATACAGCTGCAGTTGTTGCATCAAACGTAGTTATTCGCAACTCAGAAGAGTTCGAAAACAAAGGTGCAACGAACACAGCATTTACAGGAACAGAGTTCGTAGCTCGTTATCCTGGTGCACTCGGTAACTCGCTGAAGGTTTCGATGTGCGATAGCGCAACACAATATGCCGAAACAGTTACATTCGAAACTAATACCACTTGGGGTTCAACAACTGCAAACACATATGCTCTTGCTGATCTTACAAGTGCCACTATGTCGATCGCCGTAGGCAGCAACACTGCTAACGTTGTCTTCGTGTGGTCAGGTGATGATTTCGCCGATCGTGTAGCTGCTTCTGCAGGTGCTCGTGCAGTCGGTTCGAACGGCGTATCAGCCAACTTCATCTCGCTTGCAACAGCAAACACGCTGTTCACCAACGGTGATACAGTATGGTATGCTAAGGGAAATTCTTCGACTGCGAATAGCATTCAAGGTTTATCAGAAGGTACATCGTACTTCATTACTGGAGCGAATACAACCGGCTTTACTCTCTCGTTAACATCTGGTGGAGCAAACGTTGCCATCTCGAATGGCGCAGCCAACTCGGTTGTTTATTTTACAAAACAATCAGCGACTGACCTCGGTCTTACTCTTGCACAAGCTCGTCTTGCAGTGACCGCACTCAAAGATAAGATCACTGTCGGCGATTATATCGAAGTTGGTAATACTTCTATCGGTAAGCAAAACATGAAGGTCACTTCAGAAGGCGCACAAGCCGATGACGGTACGAACATCTTCTTCAATATCGGTTTCGATACCACATGGAACAAGTCAACTAACTTCAGCGGTACTTCATTGAAGCGTCAATGGGAATACTTCAACGTTGTCGAGTCTGCTCCTGGTGTATCTTCATCGATGACAAACGCAGGTCGCACTGTTACTGACGAAGTTTCAGTTGTTGTAGTTGACGAAGACGGTCTGATCAGCGGAACACCTGGTCAAGTTCTTGAAATCTACCAAAACCTTTCACGTGCAACAGATGCCAAGAAAGATGACGGTACGACTAACTACTATAAGACTGCAATCAACGACTTCTCACGTTGGATTTGGGCTACAAACGATCGTGATGGTGCAGCTTCTAATACTCTGTCAAACGTTGCTAATTCTACTAACACGACAACTTACACACGTTCGTTCGTTCGTGGTACAGACGGCGCTAACGAAAGCACAGTGTCGATGGCAGCTCTTGGTTCTGCATATGATCTCTTTGCAGATGCAAGCACAGTCGATGTTTCTCTTATTCTTCAAGGTAAGGCAATCGGAACTAACGACGTTCAGCTAGCCAACTATCTGATCGATAACATTGCAGAAGTTCGTAAGGATTGCGTAGTATTCGTTTCTCCTGCATATTCTGATGTTGTAGGTATTAACGTAGAAAACCAACAAGCACAGAACATCGTAGACTTTAGAAATGCTTTGCGTAATACTTCATATGCATTCCTCGATTCTGGTTACAAGTATCAGTACGATAAGTATGCAGATGTATATCGCTACATTCCACTGAACGGTGATATGGCAGGCATTACTGCACGTAGCGATAGCGTAAGAGATCCTTGGTTCTCACCGGCCGGTTTCACCCGTGGCCAAGTAAAGAACCTTGTAAAGCTTGCTTTCAGCCCAAGCAAATCTGAAAGAGATCTTCTATATAAGAACGATGTCAATCCAGTTGTGACATTCCCAGGCCAAGGCACAGTTCTTTATGGAGACAAAACTCTTCTAGGTCGTACAAGCGCATTCGATCGTATCAACGTACGTCGTCTGTTCATCGTTCTTGAAAAAGCGATCGCTACAGCTTCTAACTCTACATTGTTCGAATTCAATGACGAATTCACAAGATCGCAGTTTAGAAACCTTGTAGAACCTTACCTACGTGACGTTCAAGGACGTCGTGGAATCGTTGATTTCCGCGTGGTTTGTGACGAAACAAACAATACTGCTGAAGTAATCGACAGTAATAGATTTGTTGGAGACATCTACATCAAGCCTGCTAGGTCGATCAACTTCATTCAGCTAAACTTCGTCGCCGTAAGATCTGGTGTCGAGTTCAATGAAATCGCTGGCCAGTTCTAATAAATAAAATAAACCTAGGAGGAAAGTAAATGGCTTTTAATATCAATGAAATGAGAAGCCAACTAACTTACGGCGGTGCAAGACAAAACCTGTTCCAAGTGGATATTTTTAATCCTGCGAACAGTTCTGGAGATGCAAAAACCCGATTCATGTGTCAGGCAGCTCAACTGCCTGGCTCTGACCTCGGTGTCATTCCAGTATTTTACTTCGGTCGTCAAATGAAGTTAGCTGGTGATAGAACATTCGCCGAATGGACAGTTACGATTATCAACGATGAAGACTTCCTGATTCGTAACGCCATGGAAGAATGGTCGAATGCTATCAATCGTCTACAACGTAACGTAAGAGAAATCAATCGTTATAAGTCACAGGCGACAGTTACTCAGTTTGCTAAGGATGGATCGAAGCTTCGTTCATACGATTTCAACGGTATCTTCCCAAGCAACATCAGCCCAATCGAACTCGATTGGTCTACAACCGATCAGATCGAACTGTTCCAAGTTACATTCCAGTACGACTATTGGAATGTTGGAGACAGTGTCACAGGCGACGCCGGCGGTGATTAATAAGTAAAGGGTAATCATTCCCTTTACTTTTTCGTTATTTAAATTGGAGAACCCATGGCCGAGTTATTTGGTTTTGAAATTAAAAGAAAGCAAGAAGAAAAAGAGCTTCCATCATTTGCCCCAAAACAGGACGATGATGGAGCTCTTGTTCTTGCCGAAGGTGGAGCTTATGGCCAGTATGTTGATATGGAAGGTGCCATTCGCACCGAGTCAGAGCTCGTCTCGAAGTATAGAGAGATGGCTCAGCATCCAGACATCGAACTTGCTGTCGATGATATTATCAACGAAGCTGTTGTTATTGATCCAAAGAAAGAAGTCGTATCTTTAAATCTTGACGACTTAAAGCAACCAGACAAAGTCAAGAAACTTATCCTCGATGAGTTTGATAAAGTGCTCGAGCTGCTCGAGTTTAATCAGCACGCCTATGAAATTTTCCGCAAGTGGTATGTCGATGGTAGAATATTCTATCACTTAATGATTGACGAGAAGGCTCCTCGCGAAGGCATTCAAGAACTACGCTACGTAGATCCTCGCAAGCTTCGTAAAGTCAAAACTTACAAGAAAAGAAAAGCTGCCAAGGATTCGAACGTCATTATTCCTGCGACGGGCGAAGAGTTCTATATCTACAATGAGAATGGTTTCGGTAAAGTACCAACTCAGCCTAACTATCAAGATCCTACTACACAAGGCATTAAGATAGCAGTCGATTCCATTATCAACGTATCTTCTGGCCTTGTCAACGTCAAAGGTGACATGGTTCTTGGTTATCTACAGAAGGCAATTAAGCCACTCAACCAGTTAAAGGCGATGGAAGACTCATTGGTCATCTATCGTATCTCTCGTGCACCTGAACGTCGTATCTTCTACATCGACGTTGGTAACCTACCTAAAATGAAAGCTGAGCAATATCTTCGTGATGTGATGACTCGCTTTAAGAATAAGGTAGTGTACGATGCAGGAACCGGAGAGATTCGCGACGACCGTAAGCACATGACAATGCTCGAAGATTTCTGGCTACCTCGTCGTGAAGGCGGTAAGGGCACAGAAATCACTACTCTTCCAGGTGGACAAAACCTCGGACAGATCGACGATATCGTTTACTTCCAACGTAAGCTTTATAAAGCTCTGAACGTTCCTATCTCTCGTCTTGATCCTGAACAGGCGTTCAACTTCGGAAGAGCCACGGAAGTGACTCGTGACGAAGTTAAATTTTCTAAATTCATTACTCGCCTTCGCGCACGATTCTCTGATGTTTTCAATAAGATTCTTGAGAAGCAACTGATTCTGAAAGGTATTATTACCTCGGAAGATTGGTCAGAATTTAAATACAACTTTAAATATGAATTCACAGAAGATAATCACTTTGCTGAGCTAAAGAACACAGAGATCCTTCGCGATCGTATCTCGATGCTTCGCGATGTCGATGACTATGCAGGCAAATACTACTCACACGAATGGATCCGCCGCAACGTTCTTTATCAGACTGAAGAAGATATGGAACAGATCGACAAGCAGATCGCCGATGAAATTGATAATCCTCAATATGCTCCACCAGAAATGGGTCCAGACGGACAGCCACTTCCTCCTGGAGATGCAGGCGTGCCGCCTACCGAGGATGATGCTGCTCCTCTGGCGCCTGGAAAACCTAAAGCGAAAGCTACTTCTATTCCAAATGTACCAGATTTGGTAGGAAAATAAATACATTATAAATAGTAAAAGAATTTTGGAGATTTTATATGGATATTGACGAACTAATTGGAGCAGCTGTCGAACAGCAGCCAACTCGCTTTGCTACAGCGTTTGATGATCTCATGGGTCAGAAGATCGTAGCGAGATTAGAAGACGAGCATACCACATATGCTCAACAAATGTTTGCTTCTGACGAACCTGAAGATACCGATGAAGAAGAATTCGAAGATGATTTGGATTTTGACATCGACGACGAAGAGTTCGAAGATGAGTTCGAAGACGAAGAATTTGATATAGAAGATCTCGACCTAGAAGATTTAGATTTAGACACAGAGGAAGAAGACGACGATGGCGAAGACGCTTAAAGATTTCTTAAATGAAAGACAGCTTGGGCCGATGGTCGTCAAGAATCCTGACGAGCAGAAGTTCATTGACAAGCACGTAGTTGCAAAAACTGACGATCGCAACGGCAATGACGACGAGCTTTTTAAAGGCTCGAAGGTCAAGATGGCTGATCGCAAGAAAGATCGTAAGGGTTACAATCCTGGCGAAGATGAAGAAGTTTACGAAGAGCTGAAAGGCAATCAGCACAAGATCGATGCCAATCATAATGGCAAGGTCGATGCTCATGACTTCAAACTTCTACGTTCGAAGAAGAAAGTTGCTGAGGAAGCTGAAGAGCTAGAAGAACTTTCTCACGCTACCCTACGCGGTTATCGCATGAAAGCAAAGTCAATTGCTGACAATGAAGGCGGTAAGGATCGTACCGCGAGCCGCGATCTTGCAGGTCGTAAGTCATACGGCGGCAGAATGGCTGGTATTGAAAAAGCTAAAGTGATGGCTAAAGAAGAAGCCGATCAGATTGACGAACTCAGCGAACCTACTGTACGCACTTATTATAATAAGGCTGGCGAACAAGGCAAGAAGATAGCCGATAAGATGAAGATAGGCGGAGGAGATTGGTCAAAGGACGGATCAGATACTAAGACTCTGAAGAAGCGTGCAGCTGGTCGTACGATGGCTTTGAAGCGCCGTAGTGGCGAAATGAAGATGTCTGAAGAAGCTGAGCAGATCGATGAGATCTCGGCTGAAAAGAAAGATGCATACGCACAAAAAGCTGGTAAGCAACTTGGCGGTTTGTTTGCAAAAAGCAATAGTGCTGATGGAGCTCGCAAGTACTACAATCGTAAGAATGCTGTTCGTAAGATTGCCAACGAAGAAGCCGAGCAAGTCGATGAAAAACTCGACATGAAGAAAGCTTCGATGGGAACCGTAGTCAAGGATTTCCAAAAGTCTGATGCTCCTCAGTTCCAAGGCAAGTCACAGAAGAAGCGCCAAGTCATGGCGATCGCCGCTAAGCTTTCAGCAGAGCGTGGTGGCAAACCACTTCGCAAAGAAGAGCGTCTACTTGCCAAGCTTGCTGACATTTCTGAAACACACAAGAGAACGATGGTATCGGTCTTTGAAAAACTCAACGAAGATAACCAACGTGAGTTCATGCTAGCATGCGATACAGCAGAAGGCATCGAGCAAATGTTGGACTTCTCTATTCAACACAGAGGTGAATAATGGCCGTAACAGTTTCAAATAGAAAAAATGCCTCGTTCGTTCTTCACGTCTCTGCTGCGAATTCAGGCAACGTAGTTGTCTCTGGCAACAGCACGACGACTAACGTTGCCGGAACATCTACATGCATTGCTACCGGTGACGAAGTTATCTCAGGTGCATACATCACTCAAGTTGTATGGGGTACTGACGGCGTCGGTTCGATCCAAGTTCTTAGAGGTTCAACTCTCGTAGCAGTATACGATTCTACTGGTCAGAAGGATTATGCAGGTTGCGGAATTCCGCTCAATGTAAATCCTACTGCAAACTTAGTAGTTAACTTCGTTGGTTCATCTAACGCTTACTGCATTGTTGAGCTGCAGAAACTAGGCACCACTTCAGAATATTTGAGATAAGGTACTAACATGAAGCTAATCACAGAAGTTGTAGAAGATCTGAAATGTATCACAGAAGCTCGTGAAGACGGGAAGAAGAACGTATACATCGAAGGTATCTTCTTACAAGGAGGCATTAAGAACCGTAACGGTCGTATGTATCCTGTAGAAACCCTTGAAAAAGAAGTTAATCGTTACGACGAAACTTACATTCAGAAAGGCAGAGCTCTTGGCGAGTTAGGTCATCCTGACGGTCCGTCCATTAACCTCGATCGTGTATCTCACATGATCACTTCTTTGAAGAAAGAGGGCGCCAACTTTGTAGGTCGTGCTAAGTTGATGGATACTCCAATGGGTAACATCGCCAAAGGTCTCATCGGAGAGGGCGTAAAGCTCGGTGTATCTTCCAGAGGCATGGGTTCGTTGAAGCTAAATAGAGAAGGCATCAACGAAGTTCAAGACGATTTCTATTTGGCCACAGCTGCAGATATCGTAGCAGATCCTTCTGCTCCAGATGCATTCGTGAATGGCATTATGGAAGGCGTAGAATGGGTTTGGCAAGATGATCTGTTAGTTGCAAAGAAAAATGCACAGAAGATGTTAGAGCAAACTGTGCAAAATATTGAAAGCGCATCTTTTTCGAAGCAGCTCGATGCTAAAAAGTTTGAAATTTTTGAGAACTTCCTCAATAAAATTTCTAAAATCTAACTTAGAATAAATAAATAAAATCTACAAGGAGTCAAAAATGTCAAATAAAGATACGAGTGAAATCGTTCAAGACGGTATCGATGAATCTGCTGGTTCGGAAACATTGAAGCCGAATCCAACACGCGCAGAGATGCTAGCTACTTTTAGCTCGCTTCTTGCACAACTGAAGGGTGAAGATCTTTCGCACTTCTTTAACGATTCAATCAAGCAATATAGTGCTGATGGCGTTCCTTCAGCGACTGCTCCTGGTGGAGCTCCTGCTATTGGTAAGATGCCAATGCCTACGCTGAACGCAGTGAAGGAAGACATCAACGAAGTATTTGATGGCGAAGATCTTACTGAAGAAGCAAAAGAAAAGTTTTCAACAATCTTCGAATCAGCTGTATCAGCTCGCGTTTCGATCGAAGAAGCTCGTCTCGAAGAAGAATTCGCTACGAAGCTCGACGAAGCAGTAGAAGAAGTAAAAGAAGAGATCACTACAAAAGTCGATCAGTACCTCGACTATGTAGTAGAATCGTGGATGGAAGATAACAAGCTTGCTATCGAATCCACAGTCCGCGCCGATATTGCAGAGAACTTCATGGAAGGCCTCTACAATCTGTTTGCTGAATCATACATCACAGTGCCTGAAGAGAAGCTTGATGTAGTCGGTGAATTGAAGGCACAACTCGAAGAGCTAGAAGCAAAGCTCGACGAGTCTATAAACACGCAATTAGAACTACAGTCAGTCATCGACGAAGCTACAATGGAAGCAACGTTCGACGAAGTGTCTGAAGGTCTTGCTGCTACACAGGTAGAAAAGCTTCGCACACTTGCAGAAGGTATCGAGTTCACAGATAGCGAGTCTTATGCAAAGAAGCTCGACATTCTAAAGGGCAAGTACTTCTCTGAAAAGAAGGAAGTTAATACTGGCGTTATTTCGGAAGAAGCAACAGAAGGTCTTAACGAAGAAACTAAGCCTAAAGCAGTTGGTGAAATGGCAAACTATGTCAGCGCGATTTCGAGAACCAAAAAGTTTTAATTTGATAAATAATAAACAAATCCTAAGGATAAAGGGAGAATAAAATGTTAGCTGAGGAACTAAATACCAAGTGGAAGCCAGTGCTCGAGCACTCGGATCTTCCAGAAATTACAGATGCTCACAAGCGCCTTGTCACAGCGACAGTGCTTGAGAACACAGAGCGTGCGCTTCGCGAGGCTGCTGGCCAAGGTAGCTCACAGCAAATGCTTGGCGAAGGTGACGGTCACGTCAACTCCGTAGGCAGCGGCCAGGTTGCAAACTTCGATCCAGTACTGATTTCACTCGTACGTCGTTCGATGCCAAACCTTATCGCTTATGACGTTTGCGGCGTTCAGCCAATGAACGGTCCAACAGGTCTTATCTTCGCAATGCGTTCACAATACGCAAACTCGACAGATTCAACTGTTGCAGAAGCATTCTACAACGAAGCCAACACAGGTCACGCTTCGCGTCTCGGTGCTGGTCTTAACGCTGCTAACACAGGTGCTGCTTCAGCAACTGCAGTTGGTGCTAACACAGTTGGTACAGCTCCTGATACTGCAAACAACGCTGGTAACACATACTACAACTACACGATGGGTCTTCTTGTTGGTTCTGCTGAACTTCTTGGCGCTAACAGCTCATACATCTTCCCGGAAATGGGCTTCTCAATCGAGAAGGTAACTGTATCTGCTAAGACACGCGCTCTGAAGGCAGAATACACCCTAGAACTTGCACAAGATCTGAAGGCAATTCACGGTCTTGACGCAGAAGCCGAACTTTCGAACATCCTTTCAGGTGAAATCCTTGCGGAAATCAACCGTGAAGTTGTTCGTTCGATCATCATCACTGCTGAAAAGGGTGCAACTGAAGGAACCACAACAGCTGGTATCTTCGACCTCGACACCGATTCAAACGGTCGTTGGTCAGTTGAAAAGTTCAAGGGCCTTCTGTTCCAAATCGAACGTGAATGCAACAAGATTGCAAAAGAAACACGTCGCGGTAAGGGTAACGTAATCATCTGCTCGTCTGACGTTGCTTCGGCACTTCAAATGGCTGGCGTTCTTGATTACGCTCCTGCGATGAACACATCGTCACTGAACATCGACGACACAGGCAACACATTTGCTGGTGTTATCAACGGTCGCATTAAGGTCTATATTGATCCATATGCTGGCACAAACTTCTTGGTAGTAGGCTACAAGGGTTCGAATCCGTTCGACGCTGGTCTGTTCTATTGCCCATACGTTCCACTACAAATGGTTCGTGCAGTTGATCCAGGTTCATTCCAACCGAAGATCGGCTTCAAGACACGTTACGGAATGGCACCGAATCCATTCGCTAAGGGTACTACAGCTGCTTCGACAACTGCAGTTCTTGAGCAAGATTCGAACAAGTACTACCGTCGCGTTCTTGTTAACAACCTTATGTAATATAAGAGTTGGAACAACCAACCTAAAAACTGGAAGGGGAGTCGAAAGGCTCCCCTTCTTTTTGGCATGTACAATATATAAATAGTGTGTATAATGATCTTATGGCCAAAGGAAAGATATGACTGCTGTAAACAATATTAACAAAAACTTTCTGTCACCTTTAGGCTACAAGTTTACTTTGGCGCGAGCACCTGCGCTCGGTTACAATGTACAGAACATTCGTTTTCCTGGTGTGCAGATGAGTAACGGCGAGAGTCCTACTCCGTTCGTGCCGATTCCAGTCACTGGCAAACTTACTTATAGTCCTCTCGATATTACGTTTCGTCTGAACGAAGATATGACAGATTATCTTGAGATCTATAACTGGATGGTGGCTCTGGCATCTCCTGTTAGTTTTGATGCTTATAAAGCTGTACAGAATTCTCAGGCTGGATCTACAGGAACACTCTACTCAGATCTGAACTTACAGATCATGAATAGCAGTATGAACTCGAATATTATGATAACTTTTTATGACGCGTTTCCAACCAGTCTCGGAGATATTGAGTTTAATAGTACAGATACCAGTGTCAATTATATAGAATGTAGTGTAGAGTTTAAATATCTAAGGTATGATATTACTAAATTATAGGATTTGTTATGAAAATTGATGACATTTATGCAGAATGGGAAAAGGATTCCCAGATTAATCGCTCTGAGCTCGGCGACGAAGCGCTCAATATTCCAAAGCTCCATCATAAGTATTTCAAGATCTTTACGCATGAGCGTCTGCTGCTTCGTAAGCAAGAGGCAGAACTCAAGCAACTGAAGCTCGAGAAGCTGGAGTTCTACACTCTCGGACCGACAGAAGAGTCCCATGAAAAAGGCTGGCGCTTGCCACCACAGGGCAAAATACTGAAATCTGAGGTGAATAACTATATAGAAGCAGACAAGGATATGGTGAATCTATCGCTCAAGCTGGGTATTCAGCATGAGAAGATCGATCTCCTTGAATCCATCATCAAGTCTCTCACTGCCCGTGGTTTTAATATCAAGGCTGCGATCGAGTGGGAGCGATTTAAAGTAGGTATTTAATGAGCTCAGTGCATCTTAAATTTATCAATAATGTCCACGTCAAAGTGGAGGCAGAACCATCGACTATCATGGAATTGGCAGACGAGTTCACGTTCTATGCAGAGAACTATAAGTTCCATCCAAAGTATCGAACG
>Ga0208027_1000137_pt1 | contig 16816 bp, 17 predicted proteins | sample Colrivmet1563A02_FD_187685 | JGI IMG/M metagenome (GOLD analysis project Ga0208027, IMG submission 187685) | Estuarine microbial communities from the Columbia River estuary - metaG 1563A-02 (SPAdes) (version 2) | ecosystem: Environmental > Aquatic > Marine > Intertidal zone > Estuary | place...
CCGATATGCGCTTTAGCAACAGCCAACGGCATGGGCGCCATAGCCGTTATTCGGGTTTCTGGTTCAGGTTCCAAAGCTTTAGTTTCTAAGGCATTTTCAAAAGACTTAACGCCCTTAGCGAGCCACACCATTCATTTGGGCTGGATGCTCAGCGCCCACGGCGAGCGCCTAGACGAAGTGTTGGCCACGCTTTTCGACCACGGCAAGAGTTTTACAGGTGAAGAAAGCGTAGAGCTCGCTTGCCATGGCTCGCCGTATATTCAGCAACTGTTGTTGCAGCGTTTGGTGGAGGTTGGTTGCCGCTTGGCCGAGCCTGGCGAATTCACGAAGCGGGCATTTTTAAATGGCCGCCTAGACCTTTCGCAGGCCGAAGCTGTGGCAGACCTCATTGCCGCGCAATCCAAACAAGCTCATCAAGTGGCCTTGCAACAATTGCGCGGCCGTTTTTCTTCAGAACTCCAACAACTCCGCGAGCAACTCATCAACTTTGCGGCCCTCATCGAACTCGAGCTCGATTTTGCAGAAGAAGACGTCGAGTTTGCAGACCGCAGCTCCCTCAAACAATTAGTAGCCTCCGTTTTGCAAATGGTACGCCGTTTGGCCGCTTCATTTGAACTCGGCAATGCCATCAAACAAGGCGTTCCGGTAGCCATCGTTGGTGCTCCCAACACCGGAAAAAGTACTTTACTCAATCAGCTCCTTGGCGAAGAACGCGCCATTGTTTCTAACATTGCCGGCACCACCCGCGACGTCATCGAAGAAGTCCTCAACATCGAAGGCATCCAGTTTCGCCTCATTGACACCGCTGGTATCCGCCAAACCACCGAAACCATCGAAGCACTCGGCATCGAGCGTTCCCAACAAAAAATAGAACAAGCCAAAATTGTCCTTTGCCTGGCAGACTCCGGTGACCTCACCAACCTCCAAGAAACCCAAGAATGGGTGCAATCCTTGCTCGCCCTTCACCCGGATAAACACATATTGCTCATTCAAAACAAAGCCGACCTAGCAAATTCTACCAATCTAAATCCGCAAGAAGAAGTACTCCAAATCAGCGCCCTCACAGGCAATGGTATTTCCGATCTCAAAGAAAAATTAGTCAAACTCGTGCTCGGCGACTTCAGCATCCAAGACGAAACCATCGTCTCCAACGCCCGCCACCACGCCGCCCTTCAACTCACCGCCGCCGCGCTGGATCGCGCCCAAGCTGGCCTCGATGGCCAAACCACCGCCGACTTCATCGCCATGGACATCCGCGAAGCCATGCGCCAACTCGGCCACATCACGGGTCAGATTGATGTGGATACGGATATACTTGGAACCATCTTTTCTAAGTTCTGTATCGGCAAATAAACGCCGATAAACATCAATTCAACAAGCTCTTAAAATTTAAATAACTTGTCATAAAAAGACCAAAATGACTTATATTTGTCCTTTATAAGATAAGTTATATGAAGAAAGCACCCGCTATATTGCCTAAAAACCTGAAGATTTTAAAGGATCTCGGTGAGCATATTCTATTGGCTCGCTTGCGCAGAAAATTGAGTGCAGAGCAAATTTCTGAGCGTACAGGCCTAGGTAGAAAAACCATTTACAATATAGAGCAAGGTAGCCCAACTGTTGCCATTGGGAGTTATTTGCAAGTGCTCTTTGTTTTGGGATTAGAGAAAGATTTAACCATGGTTGCAGCAGCAGATCCATTAGGTAGAAAATTGCAAGATGCTGGAATCGTGACTAATAAACGCGCACCCAAACAAACGAAAAAATCATGAAGCAAAATCAAACTAAGATATGGGTTTATGCAGATTGGGAATTCTTGGAAGAAGCTCAAATAATGGGTTGGTTGACTTCACAACGTGTACGTGGAAAAGAAATATTCTCATTTGAATACACAGAGTCTTGGGTGAAGCATCAAAATCCAATTTTATTTTTGGATCCACATTTAGGGTTTTACAAGGGAAAACAATATTTACCTGAAGAGAAAAACAACTTTGGTATCTTCCTTGACTCATCGCCCGACCGTTGGGGTAGGCTATTGATGCGAAGAAGAGAAGCCTGGCAAGCAAAAGAAGAACGTCGAGACGAAAGAACACTTTTTGAAAGTGATTTTCTATTGGGCGTTTTTGACGGACATCGAATGGGTGGAGTGCGTTTTAAATTGAGCGAAGATGGACCTTTCATGAATGACCAGAAGAAAATGGCAACGCCGCCTTGGACCTCACTTCGTGAACTAGAACATGCGAGTTTGAAACTTGAACGCGATGATGCCATAAATGACCCCGAGTATGCGCAATGGTTAAGTGTGTTGATTGACCCAGGATCGTCATTAGGCGGTGCAAGACCCAAAGCGAGTATAATTGACGACAACGGGCATTTATGGATTGCCAAATTTCCAAGTTCAAGAGATGACAAAAATGCTGGTGCTTGGGAAATGGTATTGCACGATTTAGCCAAAGCTTGTGGCATTCATGTTCCGGAAGCGCGATTACAAAAATTCTCAGGCAAACATCATACTTTTTTGTCCAAACGATTCGATAGAACAGATGAGCAAAAACGCATTCACTTCGCATCGGCAATGACTTTGTTGGGACTGCAAGATGGAGCGGATCATGTGGAAGGAGTTGGTTACCTGGATTTGGTTGGTTTTATCATGCAACGTAGTCCGGAATCAAAAGAAGATTTGGAGCAGTTGTGGCGAAGAATGGCATTTAATATTTTGGTGTCGAACACCGATGATCATTTGCGAAACCATGGATTTATGCTCACTCCACTAGGATGGCGATTATCTCCTGCGTACGATATGAACCCTAATGAAATGGGCAATGGGCTAACCTTGAATATTTCTGAAAATAGTAATGAATTAGATCTCTCTTTGGCCTTCGAAACCGCTCATTTGTATCAATTGAAAAGTAATAAAGCACAAAGTATCTTAAAGGAAATGATTGATGAAATTTCTAACTGGCGTGCGGTTGCCAAGAAATTTGGAATCAGTAATAGCGAGATAGAACAAACGAAGCGTGCATTTCGGTTAGCGGAAAAGTGAAAACATCAGCAAATTAGGCATACTCACCTCACCACCAAACTCTTTACCCATTGCTGCTCACCCTGCGTAACATACGCAAAATAAACCCCCGGCGCTTGACCACCCAGATCAAACGAATTGTCAGAAGAAAGTTCATTGAGTTCAAATTACGCAACTTGTTTACCTTGTTGATCAAGTACTGTAATTTGCATGGGTTCTGAGCTCTGGCCTGACACTTGAAAAATACCGTTTGATGGATTGGGAATGATGTCTATTTCTTCGAGAGGAATATTTGAAGTTATTCCTAGCCAACCAGGGCTGTTCGCTGTAAGCAAGGTGTGGATGTAAAGGTTATCTGCCACCCAAAGGTTACCTAGTGTATCTATCTCCAAGCCCAGAAATTCAGAGAAGTTGATTGGCGAATTAGAGGCATCAATTCTATTGATCCAATTATTTCCTTCCAACTTGGCAATAGTAAAAGGCACATCTATAATACTCCCCAATATCCAACCAAAGAGCAAGGAGTATAAATGCCCGAGTATTTTAGTATAAATGCTAAATGTCGTTTTACGTTTTAATAGTTCTGTTTTAGAGTATTGACTGCAAATTGCAACTAATAATGCTTTTAATACTTTGACATTGAGTGCTTGGCTGAAAGAAATATAATCGACCATTCCAAATTAGAATAACTAGCAATGTGAATTAGCAAAACTTGACAATTATTTATTTTTTTCGTTTTTATGTTTGCCTCATAAAAGTAGATTATGAGAGCATTATTAATATTAACAGCAATTTTTATACGTTTAAACTATAGCATGATTGCTCAAACACCTGTTCAACAAGGTTTTGCCACATTAAATTGGTCTGATGAATTTAATTCACCCAATATTTCTACAAACAATTGGTTGCTAGTGAATAATTGTGACCATGTGGAAGCTAATCAATTATACAAATCTTCAAATATTGCTGTTAGTAATGGAGCTTTGTCAATTACGATTAAAAATGAAGTCACAACTTTTCCATCCGTAGATCCAAGTCAAGTAATTTATTCATCAGCTTGCGGAAATTATGACAATCTATCATATAATTATTCTTCCGGCTGGGTAGAAAGTCAATATTTGAGAGCTTTTGATAAAGGTTACATTGAAGCTAGAATAAAGATGCCGTCTACACTTCAAGTTTTTCCTGGCTTTTGGTTATGGCGAGATGAAGATCCGATAGGCACAAATGATGCTGAAATAGACATTTTTGAGCACGTGGTAGCACCGACAAGTCTTTCAGTGTATAGTACTAATATCCATACAAATGCAAGTTCAAATCCTAATTTAGCTTCAGAGAATGACAATTATTTGACGATTTCAAAACCTGGATTTAACTTTAATGAATGGCACACCTACGGTGTAGAAAAATCAGACGACAGAATTATTTGGTACCTTGACGGTGAGGTTGTCAGAGTATTATACAATCATGATATTACAGATTCCCAAAGGATAATTTTTAACATTAAAGTAGGTGCGATTATTGCTCAAATTGGAGCACCCATTTTCGATAATATGCTCATTGATTATGTTCGAGTTTATGATTTAAACTATCCATGTGCCAACAACGGAGTAATTTGTTCTAGTTTATTTCCATCTTCTAGTTCATTTGAAAATTTATCTATTGGTAATGGGGCTTGTATAAACACCGTTCAACCAAATACTATTTATAGATTTAATGCCGAAAAAAGCATTACTATCCCTAGTAGTTTTGAATGTCCACAAGGTTCACAAATAATATTATTAACAGGCGGTTGCCATTAATTTTTTAAATATGAAAACAATTTTTACATCAATTTTATTTTTTATTTCATTCTTATCTTTCGCTCAATTAAAAGTAGATGGAAATGGTAAAGTTATTATTGGAAATTTAACTTCGTCTACAAGTCCTAATTGTGAAATAGGGGGTAATGTATTAATATCTCGAAGCAGTATTTATGGAAATACGAATTTATATATCAAAACTAATAATGGCCTTCCTGGTGTAGATATCGGAACAAATAAAAATGGCATTGCATTTTTCTTGAATGGAAAATATAACAAGCTTTATGCTTCTCATTATTACAAACTGTCAGATTCCATATTAAAATTCAATCATTTTGATATTCAGTCTCCATTGGATAAAATTCAAATGCTCCAACCATATTATTACAATACATATTCCATAGATGATAGCCAGAATGTGACTATGAATGCTGAATATGGATTCTTTTCACAAGAAGTTGAAAGCACATTAGCAGAGGTAAATATTACAAAAGATATTCATGACGGCAAGTTGTTAGATTACGATCAGATTATTCCCCTATTAGTGGCTGCAATGAAAGAGCAACAAATGCAAATTGATGCATTAACCCAAATGATTAATTCATGTTGCAATTCAAACCTAGAAAAAAATAGTACGACATCATTATTAAAAGATGAGAAATCAGGAATCACAAATCTCTCTCCAAATCCAAACAATGGTATTTTTAAGATAGATTATGTGATAAAATCTGATGCTAAAAAAGTTACTTTCGAAGTAATTGATTTAAATGGCAAAGTGCAAAAGACTTTAGATGCAGGTTTAAATGGCCATAATTCAAATAGTTTTCAAATGGAACTATTTGGCTTTAAGCCAGGAATATATTCAGTAAAGATGTTAGTAGATGGTATTTCTACAGATACAAAAAAGATTTTTATTCAATAATATCCATCATATGAGAATTATAGTTTTGCTGAGTATTGTCATACTCACAAGTTGTAGCCACTTTTCACAACCAGAATTACGAAAGTATAGTGTAAGAATGTGGAGTGACGATAACACTTTCGATGGCAATTTTTCTCAAATAATGACCTTAGTAGAACGAGATAAGAATGAACTTATTTATTTAGTCAATAATATGCACTTTGATACGCTTCATATAGACGGTAAAAAGGTATTTGGAACCTTACATTCAGTTTATGTGAATCAAGCTCATCTCTATGAATTTGAAGGTATTATTGTAAATAAAAGTGGAAAGGAATTTTTGATCAAAGGCACCCGAAAAGATGATCAAACTGGAAATTCGCTTAATTACGAAATATATTAGTCATGTTTAGTAAATCAGCCCTTTTAGTACTGTTCTTTTGCTTAAGCAAGATTTTAGTAGGACAATTAAACAATTTACCCAGCATTTCAATTACAGCAAATACGGGTCCGGCAACATATTGGAATAAAAAAATTACGAATGTTGGTTTCGTACATGATTATCAATATGGCCAAATGAACTCCTTAGGATTCAATGCCAAGTTCCCAATCCATGTTGTTAGTTTAACTTTTGGGCTTGATTATCAATATCTGTTTTTTAATTACAAAGGAGTTGGGCCCTTTTCACAGGAAATACAGCAGGTACAAACTGTTTATTTTTACAAAGGTATACAACACGCCATAGAAGCACCAATTTCATTGGTTTATCCTTTTAACGATAAATATTCACTTGGTCTTGTGTTCACACCCAGGTATATACTAAGCAGTAAAGATTATTATTTGAAGGAAGGCGTTGGTTTATTGAATGTCTCGGATGAAGAAACTATAAATCGAAATTCTAGTAATTGGCATAAATTCCAAATATTGGGCGGACTAGTGTTTTCGAGAAATTTGGATTTAAAATCAGGAAGCCAATTTGCCATTCATCTTTCCACGAACTTTTCCCTTACCAATCCTGGAGGAACAGATGTTTATGCGGCACCATTTAGTACAACTGATAGCAAAAGTAGATTTGTTTCCACACAACTTGGTGTTTCATTTTATTTGAAATAACCGATTTGAATTGGCATTAAATCTCACCTCTCAATCGCACCATTCTGCGTTCTCTTCGGGCATCTTCAACTGCACTAAAACCACCTTCAATTTCATCGTCTGTTCTGGGTTTGTATAATCCTTGAATGATGCAAACTCTCATTAATGCATTTGCTGTTTTTACATTAAATGCTCTCATTAATTTAGTTCTGGTTAGATCGACGGTTTTTTTAGAGGCCGAAATCTTAGGTGCAATTTCTTCACTTTTGAGTCCATCACAAATCATCATAAGAACATCTAAATCCCGTTCAGTAAGTGCGTTTTGAAGTTTGAGACTTTCTATTTTCTTTTGTTCATCATATCCATTGAAAATGGCATTTTCAGCAAATGGGCTCAGGTATTTACCCTGTTCATATACTTTTTCAAGCGCTTCAACCATTTCAGAAGTAGAACAGTCTTTGAGTAAATATGCGGCCACGCCTTCTTTAAGCAATTTAAATGCAATTTCCGCATCGTCATGCATGGATAGCATAATGACTTTCACTGGAATTTGATCTTGAGTAATTCTTCGAAATGTTTTGACACCATTGAGAATAGGCATTTCAATATCTAGCAATACGATATCCACTGGGTGCTTTTCTAAAAGATCTAAAAACTCTTGTCCGTTTGCAGCTTCAAATACAATTTCAAATTGCTCGTTGAATTCGCTCAGTAACTTGGCAATTCCTGTCCTTACCAATTTCTGGTCATCTACAATAGCAATTTTTATACTTGAGGAACTATTCATAAAAGTGGAATTCAATCAAGTTGTTTTGATAGGCAAATCACGCCTAATTTATGTTCTCGTTTAAAGAAAATTTGAGCTTGAATTATATTTAGTCTGTAACGAATATTCTCTAATCCAAGATTTTCGGTGTTATCAGATAATCTTAAATAATCGTCTTGTGTAAGCGTTATCCCGTCATGCTGAATATTTAGTAAAAGGTTTTGATCCTCCAAACCTATTTTCATTGTAATGGTATTTGGGTGGCTATGCTTGAGCAAATTTGTTATCAATTCACTGGCAATGTAAAAAAAATGCATCATGACCTCATCGCTTAACTCGATGTCAACTGGCAGCCCATCTATAAATTCAAATTCATCTATGACGTGCTTCGTCTTTTGAGTTGCCATTCTATTTAAGCTTTCAGCTAAGCCAAACCGAATCAAATAGTGCGGCCTTAATTCTTTGAATATGTTTCTTAGGTTATGAGTTCCTTCGTTTAGAAGTTCAACCGCATTGTAAAAAAATGCTTTTTTCACCTTCCCTTTTTTAAAGCTGTCTTCAACAAAGGTTAAATTCTTACTAACAATAGAAAGAAGCGCGCCAACTTCATCATGTAAGCGACGCGCTATTCTGTTCCTTTCTGTTTCTTGCGATGAAATAGTATTATGCAATAACTCAATTTCTGTTTTGTCTTTTTCTTCCTGAACCAAGCGCTCTCCAAGTTCATGAATGATGCGATTCTTTCGCGCAAGTAAAACCATGCCAAGGCCCATTGCAAAAGCAAAGCACATGCCTAATGCGATAATAATTCCTAGTTCTTGCGGAGTGACCATATTATATGGCTAAAAGATAAATTGTAATTCAAAGTTGCCAAAGCAAAAATTATAAAGCCAAAATTGAAAACGGATGAGTCTGTAATGTATATTTTTTGAAACATCACAAAAGAAAAGGCTAGGATGTAATAAAAAAAGAAAGTGTATATGATAATCAAAGATAGTCGATCAATATTCAATTTTGAATAAAGAATTTTCCAAGAATTAAAAATAATCAGACCAAAGGTTGTGCAAGAACTAAATGAATTGTTCTCAAAGAGATTTGAGGTTACAAATAAATCTAGAAAGCAAGAAATTACTCCTATTATTAAGTAAATTTTGAAATATTTATTATTATAAATTTCATTTAAAATTCTGAGTATTACAATAAATTCAAGAAGTACAGAAATATGAAAAGCAGGTAATGAATTTTGTATTTTAATTTGCAAAACGTAAACAAGAATATCACTTAAAAATTTAACAATAGTTAGAATTGTTACAAATCTGAAAAGCGTATTCTTTGCGCGTAGAAGTAACGTGTCATTTAAAAGTAAAGGAATAACACTACTAAAAAGAGCAATATAATATACTAAATTAAAAAAAATCAAGAGTTCAAAGGATTAGAGGATGAACAGACTGGTGGACAAGCACCGAAACTGTCAGCGATCAATCCACTTGCTAAATCATTTCCTGCGCTATCTGTTCCCACAACAACAAGATTTTGTTTTCCAGACTCGTTTATACCAAAATAAATTCTAATTCCCTCACAACCAGTTTGATTAAAAATTCTATCAAAAATACTTTTGGAACTTAGAAAACCTAGAGGCTCACCTGGATTAATAGTATTTCTGTAACGAGCAGTCATTGCTGCACCCTCTTCTAAGGTGATAAATTCACCTTCATTTCCATTAAATGACATAAGTAATTTTTTAGTTAAACAATAAATATTAAATAGCTAAAATAAAGGTTAAGCATTTTTTAAGAAAGTTTATCAAAAAGAAATCAATCTAATACCCTTAATCTTTAGAACTTATACTAAAAGCAATTTAGATATCTATTGTCGAATCATTTTTTTCGAAGCAATTATTTTACCATCCGTCACTAATGTGTAAGTATAAACACCTGTACTAAGATCGTTTGCATAAACAGTTAATTCAGAAAATCCACGATCTTGAATTTCAACACTTTGGATTAATCTTCCTTCATTATTGTGAAACAATATTTGGGCAATTTTTATTTCAAGAGGTAATTCCATTGTTATAGTGGTTTGCTCTGCAAAAGGATTTGGTACGTTTTGATTCAAAACAATGGTTGAAGAGTTGCTTAATTCCACTTTCATACTATTGTTAATAGGTTTTGGATTTGTTTGATTCATAGAAAATGTTTCACCATTACATAGATTCAAATTATTGATACAATTTTCTAATAAAGTCAGACGATCATTTAAAGAATTGATTATTGAATCTTGAGAAGAGTTTATGGTTGCGAGTTCTTGTATTGCTTCAGTAAGAATCGGTACAACTTTATTGTAATCAACATGAAGTAAAGAATCAGAATCCATATAAGTTAAACGACTATCTACCGTATCTACTTCTTGTGCAATAAAACCAATGTGTTCTGTCGTATCAAAGGAATAATTTGGATTAGTTTGAGTCCAAAAATACGAAACGCCACGCAAGGAACTGATTATACCCAACGCATTCTGAAGGTTTGAGACATTGGTTTTAAGGCTAGCATCACTGAGCGTTTGTCTTTCCACTTTAGCATCTAATTCTTGAACTGCTTTAGCAGTAATTGGAATAATTGCATTGTAGTTCAATGATTTATAGTAAACCGGCTGGCCAATAAATTGGCCCGTACTGTCCATAAGACCGGGGTTTATGCTTTGGTTTACTAGTTCAGGAAGAATTGTTTCAACCTCTTGTGCGATAAATCCGTATTGTTTTTTACTTCCAAAAGCAAATTCTAAGTGATTAATAGTATCCATGAAATAAGTTTTAGGCGATAATTTGTTTATTGTTTCAAGGGCTGATTCAATTTCAGAAATATTCAGCTTAAACATTTGATCGCTTATAACTCCAAATGAGGCAACCTCGATATCACCATTAAAGTATCCTGCTCTTTCTATTGGTGTTGTAGGGTTACCATTGACCAAACCCATTATACCGTAATTAAATTGGCCAAAGCTTCCTAATGCCACCCCTCTAATGCCACAAAAAGATGAAAAATCATTACCATTTCCACGTGCGATTCCAATTACACCTGTTGGTGAACCATTATTGAATCCCGGTGTGTTAAGTTCATTTGCCTCAAAAAATCCGGCTGTACAACCTTCACCAGTTTCGTATGCATGAACTCTTCCTCTTAGAATTGTCCCACAGTCGACTCCTGCCCCAAGTCTGTAATTGTACGATTGTAAATCTTGTCCAGGAAAATATATGTTGTGATCGTTAGTTAAGATTTCATAATCGCTCGTTAAAGGATTGGGATTGTTACCACAATAATTCCCAATTGTAGAAGAATTCACATAAATTACATTTCCATTTGCATCAACGGATAATACTCCGTTACCAGGATTGGATAACGGTGTATTTAAACTGTTTAAGAGTCTGAATTTAAGACCGCTAGATCCATTTATTGATCCGAAATAGGGGGATGTTGTTGAGGCAAAAATTTCTAGTGTATTTAATGGAGAAGACCCTGTGGTTTGAAAATTTCCAATTCCAACACGGCCATTATTTCCATCAGCCCATAATTGAATTAATTCTAAACCACTTAAAGATTCTGAAATAGTTTGTGAGTTATTCACTAATGGTGACGTAAATGTGAAACGAAGTACCGTTCCATTATTTACATTATTAGACGGGCTGTCTCCAAAGCTAATTATCGATTCAGATTTTTGACTTGTTAAATATCGCTGACCAACATACAAGTTGTTTGAGCTTTGTGAAATATACATCCCAACGTCCATCCATGACCTGTGGCCGTCATTACTATTAGCCCCAGTACTAGCCGTATTATATCCCAGGTGCAACAAAGATCTAGGTTGTGTTAATGGAACAAAAGGATTGTGAGAAATCCCCACTCTGGTTAAGTTTGCTATAAAACCATAAGGGTTCGAATTAATCCCATTATTAAGTGCGCCAGTATGAGAAATACGAATTCGTTCTAATTTATTAGTTTGTATACTTATACGATCATTTTCTTGTTGATTTATTATGCCTGGCATATTTGTAGAAGTTGTACTTGGAATTCCCATTCTGAATCCGTCAGTATAGGAACTACCTGTTAATTCGTCAGAAAATTGAAGATAAGATTCAGTAGAGTCTTCTGTGTGGATATGTAATTCGACTTTTGGTTGATTGTTGTTATTGAATTCTGGCCCCATGCCAATATTCCCATTGGTGGTTAAGCGCATCACTTCTCTTCCATAATAAGACCTACCTGTAAGGTGGTTTACATCTAATGAATCTTCTCCAGAGGTGAAGCTAAAAATTAAATTATCAGGTGTTCCAGTCCCAGGACTTGTCCCGTAATTATCATTCCAGTTGATTACAAAATCACTAACATCATCACCAGTTGTTAGATTCATTTTACGTACTCCTATAAATCCTGCGTCAAAATTGTTTGAAAATAGCAACCCATTTCTCATCCAAGATCGATATCCGTCAGTTTGAACATTATTACTTTCATCACCAATTAAATGAAGTAAGCTAAATGCACCATAATTAGATTGATTCATTGGATTTTGTCCGATAGAATTTTCGTATGCAATGGCATCAGGATTATTCGTTAATAAGAGAAATCCTTGACGATCGCGATTATATCCATTTATTGGATAACTTATTGGGCCATTAAGCTTCATTCTTAAATCAGACCCTGTTCTGAAATAAAAAGCGGAAGACCATGTTGGCCCAATAACATTGGGTGTTGTTGGCGACCCTAAATTCCCACCTTTATTCCAATCCGGGCTATTAATTAAGGAGAAAATAGGGGGTGTTTGAGAAAAGCACAAACAAGTTAAAAAGTTGAACAATAATAATGTAAATATTTTCATGGTTGTGAATTAATTAAATGAATAAAACCAGTATCATAGACTTCGCCGTCGAGGATAAGCTTCCAGAAATAAACACCTTCTAAAAGTGGCTTGTCGAGCATTTGTGGTGTTGGGAAAACTGAATCTTTTTTGGAGTCAAATACAGGGATTCCCCAGCGATTAACTATATTCAACTGGCAGTTTATTGTGTTTGTAAAATTGAATTCATCATTGATGCCATCTCCATTTACTGTTACGACATTTGGCGGCTTGAATCGGGGTACGGGTATTACTTTTACATCATCAAAAGCCATGTATGCCAAAGAGTCAAAATAGCTAGTGATCACATTGCCGTTATTGTTATTGCAACAAATCCCAACGTCAATTGCATTAACATGGGTTCTGCCCTCAGTGGGATATCCTCCCAATTCTACAAATTTTTCACCGCCATGGGCTTTGTAATACCATGAATATTTGTGCCATTGCTCATCAAAAGGAAGTATCTCATTGGTAAGCAGTGCCTTGCGATTTAATTTAGGGCCGTAATCTTGGATAACCTCCATAGAATCAATAAAGCGAATACCAAATTGATCTGTCGATAAAAAACCTAGGGCATCAGATAAACGAGCAATAAAACTTACAAGGTAAATTGAATCTTTTTTCAAGGGTTCAGAAAGCGGGCCTTGAGGGTATTCGTACCAAGATATTATTCCTTCAGTGTTATCTGGCTTGACGCACCTGCCAAGTGTATGTGCCCCGACATAATTGAGCCCGGAGGTAGTGCTAAACATATTATAATCTACAAACCATATCGGGGTCCATAAATCAGCGGTAGCAAGATTACCCCAATACCAATACTTAGCTACTTCAAAATCCCACCAATATGGATCTGGATACAGAAGCTCTTCAAAGTCGCCATTTACCACTAAATTTTGAGCAATAACTGGTTGGGAAAATAAAAAAATAGAAATTATTAGCCCTTTAAACATTAATTTCCCTTTGACTTTCTAGGCTTAGTTTTACCCTTTTCCCATTTCTCATAATTTTGACCATCAAGTTTACTATCTAAACCCTTCTTAGTTAAATCATCATTTTTATACTTTTTTGCCATTTTCAAAAGTTAACATTTCAAAATTAAGTTATTGTTTTAGGCATTTTTTGGTAAAAAGTACTTAAGATAATTGCTAATTATTCTAATTTACTGGTGGCACTTTAGCCATTTGCAAAATGGATTTTATCACCTTAAATGGTCTTTATGATATTCTCACTTGATGATCTACAAATAAGTCTGCTTCTCATAGCAATTATGAAAACGATTGTGAGTATCAAACTTCTGTCTTAGCAGAAATCTGCATGAAGTCAGAAAGGAAATTATGTAGATAAATTAATTGTTAATAATTATTGCATGTAAAAAAAGGAAAAAATTATGCATATTGTATTATCGAATGATAATAAGGATATAAATCGCCTATAATACTCCCCAATATCCAACCAAAGAGCAGCTCAACGGAGTCGAAAGACACGGCGGCTCGTTTTGGTTTCAGGTGAGGTAGTTGAGTCACTTCACCAAAAAATTTCTTTTTGCTTGATACATCATTAGATAACCGCGCTTGTTTGCGGTGTTGAGAAATGAGTTAGAAATGAGTTGTTGCAATAGCGGTGGCGTTTGGAGCAATGGGGCTATTAATTTTTCTATGCGGTCTTCGCGAACGCCAATGCGTTTGCCGAATTCGATGAAATCGAGCAGGTGAGGATGGTTGCAAATTTTATATTGTTCGCTTTTGAAATCGTCTTTGAAGAGCCCTTTGTCTAAGGCAAAGTCTGAGTCGTCTACATGCAGTTTGGTGTTTAATAAATCATAGGCTGGGCTCAAAAGGTAGTCTCCTTGAGTCGTTTCAAGTAAGGAAAAGTTCTTGAGGTGAGCATCACCATTTGAAAAAAGAAAGTTGAACAATACAATTGTGAAGTATTTCTCGATTTCTACCCGCCATGCAGGCACATATTTTTGAATCAATAGGCCTACTTCTTCGTAACTATAATCATACTTAAAGTTTGGCCCTGCATTTTCTGTAGTTTTTCCGGCGAGCGAGGCAAAGTCTTCAATGCCCCATTTGGTGCCGGTTTCATTCAAATCGAAACGTTTGGTGAGGTAAGCGGGGCTGCCATTCTTGAAAAATACAAGCGCATTTTCAGCTGTCTGAATGCCATAAACTTGCCGCGCTATTTGCATGGTTAAATGTTCATTGGCGGGCACCTGATCAATTTTTTTTAAGTCTCTTGGAATGGGTTTAAGAATGTATTGACCCTGTTCATTTTCTCTGGTCAGACGCAATTTGTTCTTGTCTAATATGAGGCTCAATTTTTCTTGAACTCCCGATATTGAAATCCGTTTGCGGTTGTCTAGAAAGAGCGCTTGAACATCCTCACTGAGCTGAGGTTGTTCATAGGGCAATAGGTGGTCCACTTTTTTACCTGCAAACATGCGGCGCAGACAGGTTGGACTAAAAGTATTGTAACCATTGGCAAGGGTTCCTGGACAACATTGAATTGGCTGAAATGTATGCATAGCTAAATTTGTTTGACGGTAATTGCACCTATAGTATCGGTTTGTGCGGTGGCTGCAAGGAGCCCGAAGTGATCATTTTCGTCAATTCTCAAGTATAGACTTTGCAGTTTGCGGTTTACACCTTCGCTGAGCATATTAAAAAAGAAAGGAAATAATAAGGTGCTCTTGAATTTTTCTTCCGTTTTAGGTAGGGTGAGGCTGATTGCTGGGTTCTTTTCGTTCCGGAGGTAGCTGAGGTCATATCGAAAAGAGAATTGGTTTGGATTTTCCTCTATGAGTTGGCCGGCTAAAACACCGTTGCGATAAATTTCAAGTGTGCGCATGGGTTAAAAATGATTTTGTTTGACTTGAAACGTTAACTCCATCCCTAATATTTCACCAATTTTATTCAAAACCTCCAAAGACGGGTTTGCTTGCCCTTTTTCTATTTTGTATAGCGTATTTATACTGATTTGGGCTAATTCAGAAAGATGCGGCTGGGTAATACCTAGCTCTTTGCGTCTTACTTTAATTGTTAAACCAAGCTCTTTAACTAACATTATATTGTGATTTAGAATACAAATATAGGCAATCATCTTGTAATATAGATAAAAAACATATTATATTATGATATTAAACGTTTTTAAGCGCGCGTGCTGCTTATTTTTACATGAAATCACATTATAATGTGGCATTATTGACAATAATTTGCAAAGCCATAATTTCCCTACCTTCGTATTCAAATTATCAACCCTATGAAACTGCGTTTACTCGTCTTATTTTGTGTAGCTATTTTGGGCCTTAAGCCAGTGTTGGCAGAGGAAGGCATGCTCATTCCGTCTTTGATTGCGGCGTTTGAAAACGACATGAAAGCCAAGGGCATGAAGCTCAGTGCGGCCGAAATTTATAGTATCAATAACACGAGTATCAAAGATGCTATATTCCAGTTTGGTGGCGGTTGTACGGCAGAGTTGGTTTCAGACAAGGGTTTGCTTCTGACCAATCACCACTGCGGTTATGGCCAAATACAAGCGCACAGTTCTTTGGAGCACGATTACTTGAAAAATGGCTTTTGGGCGCAAACTATGGCTCAAGAATTGCCGAATCCAGGCTTAACGGCTACCAGAATTGTCCGCATCGAGGACGTTTCTGCTGCGGTTTTGGCAGGTGCGAGCTCTAAAACTGATCAAGCGGTGATTGCGGCTAACATCAAGAAGTTGGTGGCGGCGGCCATTGCGGGTACGCATTTTGAGGCAGAGATCAAGCCATTTAATTATGGCAATGATTATTACCTGATGGTCAAGGAAACATTTACAGATGTGCGTTTTGTGGGAACACCTCCTAATTCTATCGGTAAGTTTGGTGGCGACACCGACAACTGGGTTTGGCCGCGCCACACCGGCGACTTCTCGGTTTTCCGCATTTACGCCGGCAAAGACAACAAGCCGGCTGCGTTTTCTAACGACAACCAACCTTATAAGCCACTACATTACCTCCCGATTTCTTTTCAAAACCGTCAAGAAGGCGACTTCACTATGGTGTATGGTTTTCCGGGTACCACCGAACAACACGTTGTTTCAGAATACCTCAAATTCATCATCGAAAAAGAGCGCCCTGCGCGCATTGAAATGCGCAATCATTCTTTGGCGGCTATCGACGCCGGCATGAAAGCTTCTGACCTCACTCGCATTCAGTATTCAGCTAAACAAGCGAGCATTGCCAATGCTTGGAAAAAATGGATTGGTCAGGTAGAGGGCTTAGAGAATTTGGGTGCGGTAAAACTCAAGCAAGACTACGAAGCCAAATACAAAGCAATGGCGATCAGCAAGCCTGAATGGGC
>Ga0208027_1000171_pt1 | contig 15349 bp, 19 predicted proteins | sample Colrivmet1563A02_FD_187685 | JGI IMG/M metagenome (GOLD analysis project Ga0208027, IMG submission 187685) | Estuarine microbial communities from the Columbia River estuary - metaG 1563A-02 (SPAdes) (version 2) | ecosystem: Environmental > Aquatic > Marine > Intertidal zone > Estuary | place...
GAAAGACATAGTATCGCAGCCAGCTGGTAATGTTGAAGATATTCCAAGAACAAATACTAATCCAATTAGACTACAAAAGCCAGTCAAATATAAGCCTAAGCTGAAGTTGGACGGCGGCGAGCAATATGGTGAACAATTTCAATAGTTTTAATTTGGTGTATTCGTATTAAACTACACAGATAAATAATAAAAAATAGATCGTCGAATAATGAACGACTTAACAAAAAACTTAATCAAAGAATTAAAAACAGCTACCGCTGTATCTGAGAGCAGAATGCTACAGATGTTCGTCGCTGGCATTGAAGCCAACGTTACTGCTTCTGGAAACATCGAGCAGGCACTAGCCGATCTAGCTGAAGTTAGTGAAAAATTACAAAATAGTGAGCTTGATGCAATCGTTAAGAAATTTAACGAATTGTCAAACACACCGGCCAAAAAGTTAAAAATGATTGAAAATGGTGCAGCAATTCTTCCTAAGATTGCTCAAATCAAAGAATCTGCCGCATACGCTGATCCTATCCTTAAGACCATTATTTCTGGTATTGAGAAATATGCTTCTGTAAATTCAGAGCCAATTGTAATAGAATCAGTTATTGCAAAGCTTTCTCCGTTTTCATTTGATTCAACCGTTAAAGCTGTAGTTGCAGACTTAACTAAATATGTTGCTGAAAATAGAGCAACTCTTGCAATCTTTAATACTATTGCAGATTTAAAGAAAGCTCCAAATGCATACTATGCTAAAGTTTCTGAAAAATTAGAAACAGCTATACTTGAAGGTAGAACTTCAGTTGATGCCTTAACTATGATTCTTGCTGAGGCTACTGCACAGCCAGTTATTAAAAACCTATTAAATAGACTTGCTCAATTTGAATCTTCTCAAAATGGAGGATTTAGTTTAGGTTCAGGTAATGGTTCTACTAAAATTAATCCAGTAATTGGAATTTATACTAAAACTGCTAAGGGAGTTAGAGTGTTAATTGAAAACCATATTATTGATATGAATGATGAAGAAGAAGCTGAAATGGTTCCATTCGCATCAATTCCTCAAGAAGATGAATTTGCTCAAACTGCAAAAGCTTACACAGAATTAGGTTTTAAACCAACTGAACATGGAGTTGAAGCTAAAGGTAAAGCAAATACTATTGCATTTAAAGTTTCTCCAGAAGGCGAAGTTTCATTTGAAATCAATGGTAATATCGCAGAAGACTTAAATAGCTCAGAAATTTATAAAACTCTAGTTGTTGAAACAATTGCGTTTAAGCAAAATGTTGCAAAGATTTTAGAAAATGCAAATATGGTTGCTCAATTTGAATTCGTTCAAAGATTTGTTACTGAAGGTGCACAAAGCTATGCAATCAATACTGAAAAATCTGGTATCTTTGTTTTAGATAGACAAGGTCTTAAGAAATACGATACACTAGGTTTCCACAAATATGTTGCTGAAACTTTTAACTATGACGTAAGCGATCTTTTTGCAATCCAACTTTCTGAAAGACAAGAATTTATTAAAAGTGTTAATGAAAGAAAATTAGTAATTAAATCTGATATTGCTAAATTAGAAGAGTCTATTGAGCAATTAGATTCAGTAATTGCTGAAGCTGACGAAGAAACTCAAGATCAACTTGAAACTCTTAAGCATACAATTAACTCAAGTATAGTAGGTCTTAAAGACGAATATCTTACACTAGATGATAGTTTAGAGACTGACCCAATTCTTGGTGCAAATGGATCTAAATACACAGTAGGTCAAGCAGTGATGCACAACGGCGAACCAGTTGAAATTAGCGGAGTTTCTGCAGACGGCTTATACCAATTAAGCAATGGCGAAACAGTTAAAGAAGACGAGATTATGCCAGAAGCTGAAACTATGTAATTTTTAGAATACTTAAATATTTTTTTAAAGCCTGAGGTAACTCGGGCTTTTTTATTAGTATAATATTCTAAACATACTTAAAGTAGTAACATGGCAAAACAGAAAACAGCAGATGTATTGATTAGTTTAGAAGAAGCTAGAGAACGCGGACTCTTAATCCATACCAAAAAAGACACACCCTATTTCAATTACAGTTTATTCGTAAGATCAGAAGATGAAGTTAAATACAATATTAATCAAAACATCAGTAAAACTGCTACAGGCGGGGAATACTTTAGTCCACTATTTAGAACCGATTGGAATACTAATGGTCATCAATTTCAACTAGAAAATTTAGATCAGGAAGACGTTTGGTTAGATGCGGGTGGTCATATCGGCATTTTTGCAACTAGACTCCTAACACAGTTTCCTCGTATCAAGAAGGTTTTGTCATATGAGCCTTTCCATAATAATATTGAGTTTGCTGAACTTAATCTTGGAGAAAACGGCGTAGCTGATCGATGCGAAATGATTGAAGCTGCACTTGTATCAGACGATGATACAAAAAATGTAGATTTCTTTTTAGCATGGGATTCAGGTAAACACTCGCTGCTTCCAGTTAGAGGCCGTACTCAAGTAACAGTTCCAGCTAAAAACTTTAAAGATGCTCTTAAAGAGGCAACTTGCCTAAAAATGGATGTTGAAGGCTTAGAATATGACTTGATCAAATCTGTAGAGGATTGGTCAAATATCAGAATCGCAATTATTGAATACCACTTCCACTATCGTAACTTGTCTAAAGGCCGAGTTGAAAAATTTAATGAAATCCTAGATATTTTTAAAGCCAACTTTGATGACATTTATGTATGTCCAAACGTTGAAAACACTAAAACCTGGATTACTCACTTTGCTGCAGTAAAGAGAGGCTAATCTAAATTAACTTTATATTAAGGCCGAGTATTTACTCGGCTTTTTTTGTAATCCTATGATGAAACTATTGTATAATAAAGATATGAACACGCCAGCTGCACTATATGCATATTTTGGATATCTTGGAGATTTTTCAACTGATATACCAGGACATACTTTTTACCAAATTGGTTTAATAGATCAATTGTGTAAGCATCACCAGATTGATAAAGTAGATTTCTATTCATACTTATCACACGATCAAGTTGGCGCAACTCAAAAGTCTCCAATTTGGCCAACCAGTCCAGTTACCCCAGTATTTGAAAAGTTTACTAAAGAAAGAATCAGATCCTATAATTTAGGATTTGCTAAAGTCGCTGAAAATATTGAAAAGGGCAGATACGATAAAATTTTCCTAAAAGCCAGATTTAGAAATCTTTCAACCTTAACTAAACAGTTAACTGATGCAAGGCAGTTTGAACTTCTTATTAAAGCAGCAATTCAAACTGGTCAAGCCAATAAAGTTGTAATATTAGATACGGATCTTTCGCTTGATCCAGAATTTGTTGATTTTTGTAAATCTCAAGGAATAACATTTGAAATTCCATCAATAGACTATCCAAATGTATCAAAGGATTTTATTAAAGCCTGTGAAAAGGTATGGTTAGACGAAACTGACAGATTTGAAAGAAATGACAAAGTATTTTATTATGGAAATATTTCATTTGGTAATTATAAAGTAGGTCATGCTAAAAATCCAATTGTGGTTGATGCAATAAAGACGTCTGCTGATTTTAAATCATTTACTGGTAAAAAATACGATGTTGCAATTGCTGGTAAACTTGATTCGGCCCTAACTAGTGATTTTCAAGAAAAGAATATTAAATTAATAAAGAGAACTGACCGATCTGATATTTGGAATGAATATGCTAGTTCAGCAATAAGTCTAAATATCTCAAAGGATCTATATCTAGAGCGAGGATTTTATCCAGCCAGGGTATACGAAAGCCTTATTTTTGGTGCAATACCAGTATCTTATATGGACTATCGTATCCATGAAGCTCTTGGATTTACAGATTTACATAAGTTAGAAGAAATTTTAGCATTTTTTAAAGATTCTAGCCCTTCTGACCGAGCTGCCATCTATTCTAAATGTATTTCAAACCTGTTTCCGTGTAGATAAATAAAGAAAAATGGCCCTACTACTAAATGGCATCAAAATATATTTTAAGTAGAGATCAATTTGTAATTAACGAATCTGATAACTCTAATCCACTATTTGACTTCTTAAATGAAGTTGGTCCAGACCTAATGCAAATGCTGGACACAATTAAACCAGTCTTGCCTGAATCAGTATCAGATGAATTTATTGAAAATTCGCAAAGATACGATGCTGCTCTTAGCCAGTCTGGATTTTCTGAAAATTCTAAATTAGAGCATATTTTATATGCAATGGGAACTACCGGAGTTACCCTATTTACAGAATCTAATTTTAACCTTGATTCAGTAATTGAACATTACTATTCAGTTAACGAGGACTTTTTTGATACACTTAGATCAATTTGGAACGCCTTAACCGAAAACGGCTCGCCACTAGGAATCGTACACTTATTATTAGATATTATTGGATTTATTCCAGCTTCATATTTTGGCTTTCCTATTGATATTGTTGCAGATGGACTAAACGCCGTAATTTACCTGCTAGAAGGTCAATATGGATCAGCATTAATTAGTGTTATTGCAGCAGCTCTACCAGGAATTGGTGATGCAGCCAAAGCATTAAAATTAGCAAAGGGCTTTAAGAAAATAAACAATTTGGCTGAAGTTGCATTTAAAACAGGTAAAGCTGACCCAGGTATTGTTAAGGCTCTTGCCAAAGAAGATCCTGCAACACTTGCTAAATTCTTAAATATATTTTCTGGAGCAAAACCAGTTATTACATTTTTTATAAACCTTGCAAAAGGAGTTGGTCGAGGAATTGAAGCACTATTAAGATCATGGCCAGTAAGTATGCTATTCGGCGGACTTGGTAAAAAGCTTGGAAAATGGCTAGACACGGCAGTTACACCAATTACCAAAAATCTAGATTCTGCAATTGATGATATAGCAGCTCTTACAGCTAAGGGCTCAGACGATATTACCTCTGCAATCAAAGCTGGCGATGCAACAAAGGTTGCAGATACCGGTACCGGTTTAATTACTAAATTAGGCGATGAATTAACTGCAGCAAAAGCCGCAGGTAATATGGCAGAAGTTAAACGTATTGAAGGACTTCTTCAAACTCGTATCGGAAAAGGCTTACCTGGAGCAGGGCGCTTTGTTAAAGGCGGCAGGCTAATTGATGTTATAAATGCAAATCTTAAAATTAGTGATGATCTTCTTAAAACCGGAGGAAAGAATCTAGACGAATTCTTAGAAAAAGGTTGGGATGAATATATTTCTGTATGGAAAGAACTTAAACAGCTAGATGGAGTTCCTCTTACAGCAAGCGACCTTAGTCAACTTGAAAAGCTTAAATCTGCTTGGATGGAAGGTCGTAAAGCTGAGGCGCTATTTGCTGGAATGAAAGGTATTAGCGATTTGCCAGCGGATGATCTAATTAGATTAACTGGTAATGCTGCTGAAATATCAACTAAAAAAGGTGCAAACTTTAGTGCTAGATTAGTTGCAGAGATTTCAGATGATCCAGCCAAATTAAGTAAGTTTTTTAATGGAATTTTATCTAACCCTGCGGCACTAGCCAAATTAGAAGAAGCTGGCCCTGGTGTAGTTGGAATGTATAGACTCTTTGCAAAAAATCCAGAAGTATATGTTGATATTGCAAAAGCTGGATCTAGTGCAATTAAAAGGTTTGACGATTTAGCAAAAGTTGGAGGAACCTGGTCACAAGCTCTTAGAAAAAGTAGAGTTATGCGAAATAAACTAATTATTGCTAAAAACGTAATTGGTGCTCCACTTAGATGTCCAATTGCAGAGTTAGGACAAGGAAATATGGGAGGTATTGAGGCATTAGGTACGTTAGGTTTAAAAAAGGAATCTACTAAATTTATCCTAAGTCGATCTCAGTTTTTGTTAGAGGCAGAAGATGCTGCACCTACTACGGCAGCAGATGAAATATCACAGGAATTAGAAAAAGCAAAAAGAGGTAATGCAATAGTAGGTCCTCTTAGCTATGTTGATATTTGTCAAAGTCACGTAAATAAAGCAATAGACGAACTTGCACTAACTGCAACCATTCCTCCAGCTGGTAGCTCACTAGTTAAAAACGGCCCAAAACAAGATTTTGTTGCAGCCGGAGTTAGTAGTGAAGCTACTATTGCTAATCAAGAAGCAGTCGATGCTACCCTAAAACAAATGGGAATAGATTCTCCAATTTCAGATGCAGGTATGATGACCGAATTACCAGCCGATGCCACTATTCAAGAAGTAATTTCAGAAAGAGTTGGAACCGACTGGCAACACGGCGGCCTATGGTATATGTTAGCTGCGGTAATGACACAGGACATGGAATATGAATCAATTAAATCTAAACTTAAGAGTGCCCTTAAAGAGTATGAAAATAATTATAAGCGTACAGCCGGTAATAAAGCAACAACTGGCTCAATTAGTTTTTATCCATCTCCTGGAGAAGCACAATTAATCAAATCTGAATTTGAAAAACTGGATGCCGATCCATCGTATAGACCAAATTTCTTTGGAGGTTCGGTGACTTCTAGCGACTTACTTAAAATGTTTTAATATAATGAAAACCATAAAAAACATAACTGCTCTATTTGAGCAAACTGCTACTGAAACTGAAACTAAGTTTAAGCTGCTTGCGCAGCCTATCACTTTACCAGCTGGCGAAGGTAGCATTAGAATAAAATGGCAATACCAATTTAGCTGGCCAGCTAAAAATCCACTATTGGGAGATGTTAAGGAGTTAATTAATACAATTAATAATGCTAAGGATGGTGATGCTCAGCAGGTTCTAACTGCAATTAAAGGATCTGACAAAACGCATGAAGTAGGTATTATTAGAGCTAATGTATCAACTCAAAAAAATAGAATAATTGGAAAAGATCTAGGAGAATTTACAGGATGGATCTATCTTTTTTATCCCGATACAATTAATACTCAAGCTATTCCAGCAAATCAAAAAATAGCCTCTGGTATTGATGCCAGACTGACCTATTTAATGGGTGCAGATGGCTCATTTCAAAAGTATTTTAAGGAGCCAGGCACAGGTAAACCAACAGTCGACGCTAAGAAAACCGATGTTGATGTAAAACCCGCTACAGTATTTACGGCAGCTTCATTTTTAGATGGAGACGGACCGGCATACAAATGGTTTTATAATGATATTGGTCTGTATTCAACTTACATAAAGAAAGTCACTGATAAGATTGGAAGGGCAAGGGTTGCAGTTACAACAAGCGGTGATATTGTTCCAATATTTTGGAAATTTATTTCTAAACTACCAGATGGAATGGCTAAATCTGAGCCAGGCGATTCGGATCAGCACAAAATTTATTCGGAACCGCTGCAGACTGCTTTAATAAATCTGTTTGCCAAAGCTGCTAAATTTGACCCGTCAAATTTTTCTAAAGTCAACGTTAATGAATTAACACGAGATCTTTACTCTAAAATGGCCCATGCTGTAGTGGTATTAGGATTAAACGCTGGAAAAATTAAGTTAAATTCACTAGAATTTATGAAAGATCCAGAAAGTGCGGAATATTATGCTCCATTCATAATCTCGGATTTAGCATCCGGTACACTTGTTGATCCGACTGCAGCCGCTGCGACAACCGCGTCTGGATTTGATGGAACTGCTATAACAACTGAAGATCAAGTGTTAAAGATTTTTGCAGGATTAGTCGTATCTGACAAGACACTTTGGGGAACCCCAGATGTTTCTACAATCGATAAAGTTAAAACTCACTTTAAAACCAATATGAATAAAACTAGTGCAGGATCTTATGAAAATATGTTTGCTGCTATTAAAAAATTCTCAGGATTTAAACACGGTCAAACGTATAGTGGATCAAAAGGATTTAAGGATTTTGAATCTGTGGTAAAGGGAACAGCTACTGGAAAATTTGATGATGGGTTGCTTACAATTATTAAATCTGCCATAACAGCCTCTCCAATTAAATAAATAATTAAAATAAATTAAAAAAATGAGAAATATTAAAAAATTTTCAGACTTTATAGTCGAACAAACCGGAAGATTTGGACAAGCTTCTTCCTCAAGCTCATCTGGTCAAAAAAGCAGTACATCTGCTCCAAAAAAGGAAGAACCAAAAACTCCGCCTGCTGCTACAACCATTACGCAAGCAGAGTTTGATAAAGTTGTTGCAGAATTAGATGGATTTGCACTATTTTTTGCAAATAAAGCACAAACCCTAGCTAAATACGATGAAACCTCAATGTCAGATTGTGATGGTAATTTACTTGCATGGAGCGATGACGAAGCCTGCTATTGGAAAATTATTTGGCAAAACTGGGGAGCGGAAGGATGCCCTGCTGCATACACTAAATTTGCCACAAAGGTTACTGAATTTACTGCAAACCTTGCTAAATATCCAAATCAAGATGCTGCTAAATTGGTTCAAACTAGAGCTTCTCATAATTTGCACGAAGCAAATAGAATGAATCAAAAGGATAACAATACTATAACTGCTCCAGCTGGAAAACGTTCAGACACTTTACGTGGAATGGTTATGAAGGTAATTAATAACGATGATCATAACTTTAGATGGACTATGTATTATACTACTGCAACGGTTACTCCATTTGGAGGAGGCGCGCCATCTACCGTTTCGCCAACTTCAACTTATAAAGTAGATTGTGATTTTTAATTTATGCTAATAATTGATATAAGAAATTCAGAGTCTCTGGAAAGAGCACTCAAACAATTAAAAAGAAAGGTCATTGATACTAAACAGTTACAAAATTTGCGTGATCGTAAAGAATTTGTAAAACCTAGTGTTAAGCGAAGATCTGAAATTAATAAAGCAAAGTACATTCAAAAAAAGTGGGATGCAGACAATAAATGATTTTTACATTCACAGATTATTTAGCAGAGAGCGAAAAGCAGCTTGAAATTCGAGCAGCTGGCTTGGCTATTATCTGGGAAGGCAAACTTTTATTAATTCATCCTTCTGATGCAAGTTGGAAGAACCAACCGTTTGGCATTCCTAAAGGTGGAATCGAAGATGGTGAAGATCTTTTAACTTGCGCAATTCGTGAGACAAGGGAAGAGACCGGGATTACGGTAGATCCAGAACTAATTGATAAAAATGAGAAATATTTTGTATTTTACCGTCGCGGTATTCCTCACAGTCGCTGCGCTTATTTTGACGTACGCATTGAGAGCCTTGAACAAATTGGCCTTGCTTCGCCGAAGGTACCTAAAGAACAACTACAGGCCGAGGAGGTAGATTGGGCTGGATTTGTCCCAATACAAGAGGCAATTACTAAATTATCGCGCTCTCAGCAGATAATTGCTCAACGATTGATTGAAACTATCGAATAGAGTTTGGTATAATATCTTAACAAAAACAAAGATATTTATGTCAAACGAAACTGTAACTCAAGACGAGCAAATTTTAGAACAGGTTGATCAAATTACTGATGCAACTCCAGAGGTGGAAGAGCCTCAACAAGAATTATCCGAAATCGAAAAACTTAAAGCACAAAGACGTGGTCATTTTGATGTTCCATCAATGACACAAGACGATCTTAAGTGGTTAAGAAATTTCCTAAAAAACAGTGTTGAATTTACTGGACCTAACGAAGCTTTCGTTATTCTACAAAATCACAACATGTTATTGGGAGAAATTGAAAACCATAAAGGCGAAGGTAAAAACTCTGAGACTAGTCCAGTTAGATTGCCAGCCGCATGTATTGAATCTTGTCTGTATTTCCTAAACCGTGCAAAATTCACAGGGTTACACAATGCACAGGCTCTATTCAAAGTTTCTTTCCAATTAAACACTGCATACTCTAAAGTACATGAGTTAGACAAGGCCATCAAGACTTTGGAAACTCCAGTAGAGGCTCCGCAAACTGAGGAAACTCCCGCCTAATTAATTGGCGTCTTTTATATAGCTAAAGGAGACCTATTTGGTCTCCTTTTTTGTATAATATGTATATGAACAATCTCAAATTAATCCAGGACTTTATTGAGGCAATGAATGTAACTTCGTCGACCAACGATAAAAAGGCAGTCCTGCAACAATTCAATAGCCCATATCTTAGAAAGATCCTAGAGTATACATACTCTCCATTCAAGCAGTATTATGTTACGCCGGCCAACTTAAAAAAGAGACAGGATCTTTCTTTTGATAATTATGATGATCTATTTAGTCTGTTAGACGACCTGAATGAACGTCGTGTCACTGGCAACTCTGCAATAGCTTGTGTTAATGGTTTTATAGCTAGGAATTTGGAGTTCTCAGAAGTGATCTATAGTATCTTAGATCGCAACTTAAAAACTAGAGCAACTACCACCTTAATTAATTCAATCTTACCTGGAACAATTCCAACCTTTGACGTTGCACTAGCCATGCCATATGATGATAGGACTAAAAAGAAAGTTAGGCTAGAAGATCACTGGTACATGAGCCGTAAATTAGATGGAGTTCGCTGTGCTGCAATAATTGATGCAGATGGAGAAGTTAAGTTCTTTTCTAGAGGCGGTAATGAGTTCTTAACTCTAGATACGTTAAAGGCAGATATTAAAAAACTAAATTTAGTAGATACTGTTCTTGACGGCGAGGTTTGTATGATGAATGAGGCAGGTCAAGAAGATTTTCAAGGAATTATTAAAGAAATTGGCCGAAAAAACCATACCATAAAAAATCCAAAATATTTAGTATTTGACTGTTTAACCCTAGAAGAGTTTAATAGCCAAACTTCAATTGGTGACAGAAAATTTAGGGATCGTATTACAATTGCGGCTCTACTGTTTAGTGGAATTGACTTAAAAAATACTACTCTACTAAAGCAGACACTAATAGAGTCAGAGGAGCACCTGCAAACTGAAATTACTAATTCAACTGCTCAAGGTTGGGAAGGCTTAATGTTAAGAAAAGATACCCCATATATTGGAAAACGCAGTGATGAAATTCTTAAAGTTAAAAAATTCTGGGATGCTGAATACATTGTAGAAGGAGTTGAAAATTCAACACATAGAGTTATTGAAGATGGTCGCGAAGTCGAAGAAGAAATGCTAGGTAATATTTTTATTACGCATAGAGGAAATCAAGTTAGAGTAGGTTCAGGCTTTTCAATTGAACAGCGTCGACAATTTTACAAAAACCCTAGTCAAATTATTGGTAAAATAATTACAGTTCAATATTTTGAAGAAACAACAGACCAACACGGTCAGCACTCTTTAAGATTTCCAGTTATTAAAGCAATTTACGAAAAAACAAGAACAATATAATGCCAAGAATTATTTTAGCGGGACCTGGCGCATCAGGTAAAGATTTTATGAGAAAACGCCTTGAGGACAGAGGCATGACGTATGCGGTAAGTTATACAACACGTCCACCAAGGCCAGGTGAAGTAGACGGTCAAGATTACTTCTTTTTAAGTCAAACCGAGTGTCAACAAATGATTGACTCCGGTAAATTCTATGAAGTAATTGATTTTAATGGTTGGACGTATGGCACCACCATCGAACAGTTTTATCGTGATGATGTTTTTATTATGACGCCAAGCGGCCTATCACATCTTTCACCAGAGGATCGTGCAAAATCATTTGTAATATTTTTTGATATTGCAGAAGACCCACGTAGACAACGGCTGGCAGACCGAGTTATGCCAGGTCACACAGTCGATGCTCGACTACAAGCAGATAAAGAATTATTTGCAAACTTTAATAATTATGATTTAAAAATAACAAACCCAAACTTTTAATATGTCAACATTTAGCGGAACCTTAATTAACGTAGACGATACTCAATTTGTATCAGCCAAATTCAAAAAAAGAGAATTTGTAGTCGGGACTAACGATAAGTACCCACAGTATGTAACCTTTGTTGCAATCCAAGAAAAATGCGAAATGCTGGATCCAGCAAAACCTGGAGATCAAATTCAGGTTGGCTATAAATTAGCCGGTCGTAAATGGGAAAGCCCTAGCGGCCAAATCAAATACTTTAATACAATCGAAGCAACTCAAATTCATATTGCAAAATCTAATCAAATTTTAGATGAACAAGACATGACTGACGATGAAATCATGAATGACTTATTTGGAGCATCTCCGAATACACCAAATAAATCTACGCCAATTGAAGACGGAGATTTGCCATGGGATATATTAGATTAGTATAATAGTATAAAATATAAAGAAATGAAATACATATCAATTGATTTAGAAACAACTGGATTAGATCCACAGACGTGTCAGGTCTTACAGATTGGCGCAATAATTGAAGACACAAACGATGTTAAGCCAATCTCAGAGTTGCCTACCTTCAATTGTGTAATTGAACATCCACACTATAGTGGTTCAGCATATGCTTTTAATATGAATATGAACCTCATTAAGATAATTGCTGGAATGGAAAAGATTCCAAGAGAAGAGCGCGGAGATTATCGCAAAAAACACAATATCTTAACTCCACAAATGGTTGCTACTGCGTTTGCAAATTGGGCAGCATTTAATGGTTGTGAAGTAGATGGAGATCGGGTAATTATTAATGCAGCTGGTAAAAACTTTGCAGCATTTGATAAAGTTTGGTTAGAGACACTAATTCCAACTTGGAATACTAAGATTAAAATTAGAAATCGTATTATTGATCCAGCTGTATTGGTTACAGATTGGAAAAACGATCAATCTTTGCCTGGTCTTGGAAAATGTAAAGAACGAATTGGTCTTGAAAATCATGTTACGCACGATGGATTAGATGACGCAATTGATGTTGTTGAGGTAATCCGTAAAGCTACAAATAATTATCAGAATGCGAACTATTGATTATAGTGCAGCTTTAGAAAGCATGTACCTTGACATGATGGAAGAAATGTACAAACACCTAAGTGCAAATTCTTTTACATGGCCAACCGATATTCCATTTGATGAAAAAGAAAAAGCAGACCTTTTAGTTGAAATGATTGACTATTTTGAAGAAAAGGAAGAATTTGAAAAGTGTGAAGAGCTCACAAAAATGAATAGTATTTAGTATATTAGTTTTATGATAAACGAAACAACTCGCCTTGGCTATTGCTGCATTAACTTGTCACTAGACAGAAAGGTTACTGCAAATCGTGGAATGATTAAAAAAACCTTTCAACAAAAGGGCGTGCAATATTGCAGCGAGTTGGCTCATCAAAATATCAAAGATATCTTAACTATTTTGGAATGGAATCTTGCAAATGGTATTTACGTTTATCGTATGTCTAGCGATGTTTTTCCATGGATGTCAGAATATGAAATTCAAGAGCTGCCTAATTTCCAAGAAATTTTACCAGATATGCAAGCCATTGGCAAATTTGTACTTGCAAATAATATCCGGTTATCAATGCACCCAGGCCAATTTGATGTTTTACCATCGCCAACGCCAAGTGTTGTTACTAAAACAATCAAGGATCTAAACCAACATGCTGAAATTATGGATCTTATGGGTTTACCAACCGATCATAGATTTCCTGTTAATATTCATGTAGGTGGAACCTACGGTGATAAAGAATCAGCTGCTGATAGATTTTGTCAAAATTTTAGGTTACTTGGTAAAGCTGCACAAAGTCGGCTTGTCGTTGAAAATGACGATAAATCTACACAATACTCAGTACAAGACTTGTTTGACTTAATTACTGCAAGAATTGGTACGCCAATCACCTTTGACTTTCACCACCACCGATTTAATACTAGCGGCTTAACTGAAGAGGCTGCACTAAAACTTGCAGCTTCCACTTGGTCATGTACGCCGCTAACTCACTACTCAAGTTCAAGGAAAACATTTGAGGATTCGTCAGTTATTGCTAGATCCCATGCTGATTATATCTATGAAAAAATTAATCCATATGGCCTAACTCTAGATATTGAGGTCGAGGCAAAAGCCAAAGACTTAGCTGTTCTAAAATATCGTGAGCAGTATAATACTTTATTAGAAAATTATATTCAACTTGAGCATGAGCGATTGCAAGAACTGTAACTCAACCGAGGTACGAACAAAAATCAAAGGAATCTTTGATGATTTATTTGTTGGCGACGATATTAGAAATGAAAGGCTCTCTATTTGTTATGAGTGCGACAAATTTCTAGGAGCAAGCGGCCAGTGTGGAGAGTGCGGCTGCTATATTTTTGCAAAGACTGCAACTAAAGGCGAGTCCTGTCCATTGGAAGAACCTAAGTGGTAATAAATAATTAAGATTTCTACAAATCCTCAGTTTATTCAATTAATCCTTTTCTCTACTGAGAAAATATCTAATACCATGGAAAGTGACAGTATTCACCAAATTAAAAAACAATCAGAAGAGCCTGATAGGGACATGGATCCTGATCCTAGCTACATTCTTCAACCCTCTTGGATTCGATGCCCTCTTTGCTCTGGTAATGAAATGGACCGGTTCATACTGGATTACGGACGCTATTTTCTATTGCCTATCGGCATTCTTTTTTGGACTTTATTTTTTATTCTTTAGGGAAAAACCAACGAAATCTTAGTATATTATCTCTATAAACTTATTAATATGAATGTAGAATTAACCTCAGTAACATCATCAACCGTTGATGCATTTGGATATGACCAGTCCCTAAACGAACTTTATGTTCAATTTAAAAGTGGTACAACCTATACTTATGTTGGAGTTTCCGAATCAGTCTATGCTGAGTTGTGCGAAGCTGAATCATTTGGTAAATTTCTAAACGCCAATATCAAAGGCACATACGATTACCTTAAATCATAAACCATGGGATTTAATAAGTATTTTATTCCAGACCCTATCGATTTTATTGAACGACTTGAAACAGGCACAGGCCCTAGAGAGTTTGTTGCAATCAAAAAAATTGATGCAGTAATGGGCGATAGTCTATCTGTAGATATGCTCGATAAAATGTATGAAATGGTTAGAGCTGGTCGCACAAACGAGGAAGTTTTAACAGAACTTAAATCAATGTTAAAGTAGAATAACCTATAAATCAAAAACCTATGTATTATTTAGTAAGAATCAAATTTGAGACCGAAACCGAAAGCGGTAAACGTAAATTCATTAAAGAATTGTATGTTGTAAGTGCAACCTCTGTATCTGATGCAGAATCAAAAATCCGAGCTAGATTTGGAGATGGAATTTCAGCAATGACAGTTGAAGCAGTTCAAGAATCTAAGATTCTTGGAATCATCGAATAATCTTACACCTTATGTAAAAAAGAAAGGGACAACTATTAGCTGTCCCTTTTTATTGTGTAACAAATTTATTCAATATTTGTTACAGTTAAACTATTTCATAATATAGAGATATCCTAAGCTACCAATTAATATTCCACTAATAACTTTAGTAAATGTTAATTTGGTTTTAAGTTTCTTATTTTGCTTTTGAAGATCTTTAACCCATAATCCTTGAGTTTCAAATTTCAATTGCTCGTTTTTAATACGA
>Ga0208027_1000191_pt1 | contig 14424 bp, 21 predicted proteins | sample Colrivmet1563A02_FD_187685 | JGI IMG/M metagenome (GOLD analysis project Ga0208027, IMG submission 187685) | Estuarine microbial communities from the Columbia River estuary - metaG 1563A-02 (SPAdes) (version 2) | ecosystem: Environmental > Aquatic > Marine > Intertidal zone > Estuary | place...
GCCGACAGCAATGAAAGAATACGCAAAGGCTGAAGCAGACATCGTCGCCTATCTTATTGAGAGAGCAAAACAGATTGCTAAAGAACTCAACTTGCCAATCGGGGCTGCTGCAGTATCCGCACGGCTCAAAGCAGAAGCAAACGAACATCTAGTAAAAATGAGTGTTCTTCGCAAGATCGCTGCACGAGCAAAGATGCCTGTCGTAGAAGAATGGATCAAAGAACGGGTAGATCAGGGAAGGAAAGTTGTAGTCGCTGCTCACCACAGAGACATCGTTGATGAAATAGCAAAACGATTTGGTGGTTTGAAGATTCAAGGGGGTATGGATGTTAATGATGTTGAGGATGCGAAACATAAGTTCCAAACTCTTTCGTGCGAAGAAGCCCCGGTAATTGTGTTATCGATCCTGGCAGCGAAGACTGGACATACGCTTACTGCTTCACAGGAAGTTTTGTTTGTTGAGTTGCCTTGGACTCCAGCGGATGTGGATCAAACTTATTCTCGGTGTCACCGTCTTGGGCAGTTAGGTTCAGTTACCTCTACCTATATGATGACGAGCGGAACGATTGATGAGGACATTTATGCTCTTATTGAACAGAAACGAAAGATTGTTAATGTAGCAACTGAAGGTGACATTGTCTTTGACGACAACAACGCATCTAATATTGTTCTCAAATTAATTGAAGAATCTTTGTATATGCATTGACATTCATTGGAGAGTACGGTAGTATGTACTCAGAGGGAAACCCCCATATCCCTCGCAAGCGTTGAGCCCCACTCGTCACCCCCGACAAGTGGGGCTCCGCATTTAACCAGACCAATCAGTAACTGTCAGCGATGTCGTTGAAGTTAATGGGTGCCGGGGCTTCGCCACAGGGCCACTCTGCGGAAGTAGTTTCAGAAAGAACACTACATACAGAACACTCAACGACCTTCCCTAAGTTGGGGATGCCGAAACGTTGTTCAAGATCAACAGTACGCCAAGTATGTGTTAAGAAATTCTTTTCAGCATCTTCTCTGCTCCCCTTAAAAGGAGGAACCATTTTCATAATGCGACCCCAAAAGCGAGACATCAGTCTTCCTTTACTTCCGTGACTTTCTTATTCTCCATCACTTCATCAACGATAATGTTTGAGTAGCGACGGCGAAGACGCCAAATCTTCTTGTTAAGTTCAATCATTGCCTTCGTGTTGCGGGCTTTCTCAACAATCTCGTCGTCGTAAGTCCCGTGTCGCTTGAAGAGAGCATTATCAAAATCTGATGCTTCAAATATAATGTCAGACACCCAGTTGGCTTTCAAGTCCATTTGACTCATCACATTGCAGAGTCCCGCATGACCGAACTCGTCGTGAACACGAGCAATAAGGATTGCACATAGATGATCTCGGTAAAGGGTGTTGGCGTCGCGATGTTGACTTATGAAATCCCCCAAGAAATCAAGCAACTCGCCTCGTGTCATTTCTTCATCTTGTTCGTCAGAATTCTCATCCATGCGAACACCATCCTCTCATAAAATGAGCCTCAGTACATTGTCGCATACAGGAAGTCAGATCAGGGAGAGGATCGCAGACTGTGCTTCGTGCTTCTTCTTAGTGACCCAGGAGTTCGGGTCCATTGATGACATTGCTCGTTCTTCGGGCTTAGCGTCACGATAGTGATCAAAGTACTCGGCGATTGTGTTATATGCAGCCCAACCGTTATAACCATATCCTCCAGCATTTTTTGCTGACGGGTACAAGCCCCGCACCACGGAGATGATTTCTTCACGGTTTGTCTTTTGACGATCCGTCTCACCTTTTTGTGAGGGGAATACTGTGTTAATGATTTTGTCAAGGTTGCGTGATTTGTCAGGAACATTGATAGAGAGCATAAGTTCTGCTGTACGCTGAAATTCTTCTGCCCATTCAATTGACAACTCCAAAACACTTTTTGCTTCATTGATTGCCGAATCTTGGTTGCGGGTATGGCGCGCAGTGAATACACGGAGCGCCGACTTCATTCCAGCCATCACGGTGTTCTTACATACTGCACGAACCGAAGTATTTGCATATGTAATTGGTGTCTTGCCGTCGTGTCCATTGCGCACGAGAAGGAAACGTTCGATTCTGTCGTTCACTCCTGTCGGATCAATGATTAGTCCGCCGAGGTCAATTGATGCGAAGAATTCACGACCGCCTTTGAGCACGCCACATGTATCCACGATGGCATCGCCTCGTGAGTTGACGATGTCCAGGGCTCTGTTAATGCAGTCAAGGTTTTGCTGTACTACGTAGCGTGTACCTACGGTTGAGAGGGCGTCGTAAGTCCCGTCCTTGTTGATACGGACAGTTGCGCGACTATCTTCAACCATGAGTGGTTTTCCGTCGGGGGCAAGGATTACTTGCCCGTCTACGTCTACGGCTGCGACGCCAGCGATAGCAACATGGAAATCGGCATCGGCTGCTTCAAGCATTGCTTCTGCAGTTTGGAGACCTTTCATGGGTGTTCCAAGGCGGTGCCAGGGGACCTCATGGTCGGCGTAAGCCATGCGGATTTTTCCTGCTTTTGTTGAATCTAGGTCGTGTGCCATGTTTTTTGCTCCTTGGATAAATCTCTTTGGAACACTTTAGCGCACAACTAGCAGATTGTCAACCTTCTCAGGTGGATTTATTTAAAACTTTTCTATTCCGAATACCGATGATTGCGGGTAAATCAAATCCTGCCTCATGGCGCTCTATCTCGGTTTCTCCGCCCCACACACCGTACTCGTGGTTGTTCCTGCCGTACTCTCGGCACTCTACAGATACGGGACATTGCCGACAAAGCGTGGTGGCTTCTGCCTCGCGCCTTGCTCGTCTTTCTGGTCTTTCTGCAACCTTGGGAAAGAATAAATGTAATTTCCCACGACAAATAGCGCGATCAAACCAGTGCACATCCATTTTCGTATTGGTGTTTGTGCTCATTCCTTAATAATAACGGAACTAAACAGAAAAGTCAATAGCATTTATTAATCTTCGGTTTGGCGATCCATCTCTTGCTTGAGGGATTCCCATTGTCTATGCCACGACTTGGCTTCTTCTTCAGCATCCCAGAGATACGGGGCTGAGACCAGCCTCCATGTGATGTAACCAGATAAAACACCAGCGATATAAAATATGAGGCACATGAGGCACCGCCTTTATTTAGGAGTTGGGACTTTCCAATGCTTCCCTTAGCGCACGCTCTACATAATGCTTAACAGCACTATTCATTACTGACGACGCCAACGGTTCATCAATGGTACACACTAAATCTCCGTTAGCAGCGTATATTTTGAGGCTATTTACACCGTCAAGTTCATCCGCAACAGATTCAAGAAACTCTGGAGTGATCCTGACTTCATATTTCCCACTGTCCCCGCCCCGCATAACAAAGGCAAGAGTGCGTAAAGTCTGAGCAGTGGACTCGTCTTGTTCGTTCATGAGAGTTCGTCAATCCTTTTCAACCAGTTATGTACGGTGGTCTTGCTGACATCCATGTGTCGCATAGTAGTAGTCACGGCGCTACGAAAAGACATAATCCCTGCAGAGTTGAGCCAAATAAAAACTTGGAACTTTTCTTCACGAGTTGTTGCATGAGGGAACAAAGTGCTGGACTCATCCAACAACAGTTGCAGAGCGTCACCGAAAGAAGGAACTTGCTTTTCGTTGATGGTGATAGACAGGGAAGAACTCATCGGGCAACAATAGCACTAAAGTGACTTTTTGTCAAATTGAAGTTAACAGCGTGTAGCCCAAGGTCGCCATCCGCACTTATTGTGTTGCTGACTGTAGTTCCACATCGCCAGCCCCGCACGAAGGTTCACCTCGGGGATAAACAAGTCCTCGCAAGTATTGAGGATTCCCTTGGCTTGAAGCCAGCCACTCGGATTGTATTTATTCTTCTTGCACCAATAGCCGTTGATTTGGATAAGCCCACGACTTCCCCCATTTGGGTCGGTCTTATTGAACGACATCGTATTGCAACGAGATTCACGATTCATTACAAAACTCAACTTCGCCCACTGACTCTCATTCCAGCCGACTGCGATAGCCAAGTCGTGATATTCCCCACACTTCCCGTACATTAGACGGGCCAGTTCAGTCCAGTTAACGCCAGACAAATCAATAGGAGCAACAGTGTTCGCGGGCTTCTCCGCTTTAACTTTCCCGCCGTCAGCCCCGCAGGTAGCGACAACCACAACAAGGAAAGCCAAACATACACCTATGAACCATTTATGAAATAGTCTCATTTTATTCCCCCTCACTTGCACTTACGTGACCATGGCTTAAAACCACAATAGCCGTGAGCGTCGTACCATCTGTACATTTCCCAACCCCAAGCAAAGTTGTAGCGAGGGTCATTGACGACACGCCAGTCACCGTACTTTGCCTCAATATCATCAAGCCAAACTTTGTTGATTTGAAGGGGACCTCGGTCGTGACCATTCCATTGCGGGTGACCTTCAATGACATTCTCGCAACGAGATTCGTTCCAGACTTCGCGGAATAATTCAGGGAGAAGTTCAAAGGGCCATCCTGCATCAAGAGCAACTTGAGTCCACTCTTGGCACGGGACTTCGGGGTCAAGTGTTGGGATGAAGAAGCCTTCAGGGAGCGTGACCACAGTCGTTGTAGTGACTGGAACAACAGTTGTCGGCGGTGTCGTTGTTGAGATGGCAGGGGCGACAGTTGTCGTTACTGGTATCGCGCTTTGTTCTTCCTTTCCTTGAGCACTAACTCCTACTGCAACAGCGAGGGCGATAGCGGGTATTGAAAATAGAAGCCTGAGCGGATGTTTCATATGTCTCCAGTGTTCGGCGGATACGGCTGGAGACTGTGTCTCCTCATGGCGAACTTAGCAGGTGCGCCACTCAAATATTACCATTTGATTACGAAATGTCAAGTCGGTTCTGTATGATTCTACAAAATTATGTCTTTGACCAGGGGTTCTGCGATTTTAGAATTTATGAAATTTCTTGCGTCAGTCATCTGACAGCGCAATGTGAACGAGTTATCGTCACCAATTTCCTCTACTTTAATGTTGAGACTTTCCAGTACCCAGTCAGCAAAATCCTCTGCCTGAACATCTGCTTCTTCAATTTCTGAAGTGGTCCAGTCACCTGGATCATTCATGTCAAGAAACAATTCCTTAATGTGCCCAATAAGAGCGAGTCGTACTTCATGTTCTGTTTTCATCTCACCATATTATCATACTAATCAAAACTTGTCAACCCAAAAGAAAAACAAAAAAAAATCCTCATTTAGACTTGCACCACTTAATCAGACATGATACCTTCGTCACCGATGGGGCACAGCCCCGAACACGAGGAGAAAACAAACATGAGCCAATCACAATCAACAATGATTGGGAACGTCACATCCGACCCAGAACTCAAGTATCTGGCAAACGGACAAGCAAAACTGACATTCTCAATCGCCGTCAACCACTACTGGACGGACCAAGCAGGCGAAAAGCAGGAAAAGGCTTCCTTCTTTAACGTCATCGCATGGCGCTACACAGCAGAAGACGCAGCCAACATCCTTGAAAAGGGAGTCGGAGTAATCGTCACTGGTCGCCTTGAACAGCGTTCATGGGAAGCAGAAGACGGCACCAAGCGTTCAGCCATTGAACTCGTTGCAGACACCATCGGCATTCAGGCTCGCTCAATTGAATCATTTGAACGCAAGCGTCGCAGTGCAGAAGGCGGGACTCCCGCAAAGAAAGCAACCGCACCACGAACTGCAATCGCACAAACGATCACCGACAACGAGGAGCCATTCTGATGGAAAACAAAAGAGGAAAGGGACGCCCCCGTCTCATTGACAACGAGGACTCACGCCGAGTGACACTCACATTTCCAGAGTCACTCGTAGAGAAACTTTCAAGCGAAGCAAAGTCACGCGACATTTCTTTCGCAGCACTCATCCGCGAAAAAGTTTCCGCTTGACAAAACTGTCAATAAGTGTTACCATGAGAGTACGCTTGACAAAAGAACTACCGCCACATACCTGCGGTATAGGAAAAACTTATTAGTCCACAAACAAGTGAACCAATTACGGAAAGTTTTTCTGCAGAAAGCCCGCCCCACAAGGGCGGGTTTTTTGTTATATCCACCACTTGTTCATCGCACTGTTCTATGATCTTCGTCTATGAGCAAACGCCAAGCACCAAAGAAATTGATTAAAGAAATCAAGAAAACTGGCGGATGGGGAACAACAAAATATGAACATGTTCTTGAGTGTGGTCACTCAGAAATTCTTCTTCGTGCATCGCGCGCAATAAAGATCGCATGCAGTTGGTGTGTAAAAGCACAAGAAAAGAATGACGAGTTAAAAAATCTTTCACTCCCAAGCCCCGAGATACTTGACTTTGATGAATCAATGAGCCAACATGAAATAGAACTTGCAAAAGTGAAAGCATCACTCGCGTCAGTTTTTGGCATACCGCTTGAAGCGATACAACTCAACTCAAACGACGTGACAGGAAATTTACAAATTGGATCGGCATACGTATTTCTTTCAGCAAGAGATGTGCGACGCATGACAAACGGATGGGGGAACCAATGAAAGCAGTCGCAACAACGCCACCAAGTAACGGGGCTTGCGTGGGGAAGTCAGTAGAGATGTGGTTCCCGAACCTCAATGTCTATGAAGCAAGCCTAGAAGAAATTCGTCAAGGACGAAAGAATATGAAAGAAGCAATACAGATTTGCTCAACATGTAATGTTCGTGTTCAATGCTTGGAATACGCGCTGTCTTGGGAACGACATGGAATATGGGGTGGCACCTCAGAGTCCGAACGAGAATCAATGCGCAGAAAAAACAACATTCCATTTCTCCGTCCATCAATTCAAGAACTAGGTTTAGGTTTTAATCGTGCAACAACACACTGAAGAGTTCATCAGCAGACTAAGTGGAGTAAAAGAAACAAGTTCAGGGTGGGACGCTCGTTGCCCATGTCGCAATGACGACAACAATCCATCAATGAGTGTTAGTGAATCAGGTGACGGATCAATTCTTGTCTACTGTCACCGGGGCTTAGGATGTGGAGCGAAAGAGATTTGTGAAGCAGTTGGTCTAACGCTTTCTGATTTAATGTCCCCCGACCGTCGCACCCAGTCATATGAGAAGTTCTTAGAAGATCGTCCTAAAAAAGAAACCAAAGTCAAACCTCCTTTGAAGATCAAACCTAAATCAAAGTTAACATTGACGAACGAGTACAACTACACCGACGAGAACGGTGACTTGTTATTCCAGAAACTCCGGTTCGTTAATGAAGATGGTCGTAAAGAGTTTCGTCAACGCAAACCTGATGGTGCGGGCGGATACATGTATGCACTTGGTGACACGCCAAAGGTTCTTTATAACCTGCCTGCGGTTCTTGAAGCAAAGAAGAAAGGTAAAACCATATGGGTTGTAGAGGGGGAGAAAGACGCAGACACTCTCAATGCTTTAGGAGATGTAGCCACAACGATGCCTGGCGGGGCTGGAAAATGGCTACAAATCCACACAGACGCACTTGCTGGGGCGACAGTAGACATCATCGCCGATAACGATGAAGTTGGTCGCAAACATGCAGTAGCGGTAAAGAAATCACTTGCCGAGGTTGGTTGCGATGTTCAGGCGTGGGTGTGCCCTAGAGAAAAAGACATCACGGACTTTCTTCTTGCTGGTGGGGACACAATGGAATTGGAAGTTCTCGTACCTGAAGACATTGACCACATCCCCTTAGAGCAAACCCCAGAAGCAGAATACGAAGAAGAAGTAGAGCCACCACAAACTACAGACGCAGTAGACGAACGACCTTTAACAAAAACAGAAGAAACTGTTGAGCGTTTACGTACTCTTCTTACCAAAGAGGGGATGTCTGCTAACGCAATCATTAATCGTGCTGGTCTTTTGATCTCTGCCGCTGGCTCCGATGCCCCGATCAATCCTGGTCGTATGGTTGATTGGCAGTCTTTCATTGAAGAAGCGAGTGATGATGCTTATGATTGGGTGATCCCTAATCTTTTAGAGCGTAGGGAGCGAGTCATTGTTGTTGCTGCTGAGGGCGTTGGTAAGACGATGCTTGCTCGTCAGGTTGCGATCTTGACCTCTCTTGGTGTTCAGCCTTTTACTTTTCAAAGAATGAATCCGATCAGGACTTTGACCATTGACCTTGAGAACCCTGAGAGAATCATTCGTCGCTCGTCACGGAGCATCTTCGGGGCTGCGTTGTCGTATGGGTATGCGAAGAAGTCTTTGGCTCAAATAGTCATTAAGCCAGACGGTCTTAATCTTCTTTCACCAACTGATCGTCTCTTACTTGAGTCATATCTTGATAGGGCGAAACCAGAACTCTTGATCATGGGTCCTTTATATAAGTCATTTATTGATCCAGGTAATAGAACTTCGGAAGCCGTTGCTATTGAGGTAGTCAAATATCTTGATACTTTGCGTTCTGTTTATGGTTGTGCCTTGTGGTTGGAGCATCATGCTCCGCTTGGGGAGTCCCAGACGTCCCGTAATCTGCGTCCGTTTGGTTCGGCTGTTTGGTCTCGTTGGCCAGAATTTGGTATATCTTTACAGCAAGACCCTACTTCTATGGGAGAATATGTCTACGATGTAAAGCATTTCCGTGGAGAACGAGATGAGAGACATTGGCCTCTAAAAATGAAGCGAGGAGTAAAGTTTCCTTTTGAGACTTTGACCTTTAAAGAACCGTTAAGGTAGGTGCCCTCATGAGTGAAGGCGGAAAAGTGATGACAAGAGAGTTTCTCGCTGAGAGGGATTCTCGTATTTTTAAGATGCGTCAGGCTGGTGTCGCTACTTCTGATATCGCTAAAAGGTTTGGCGTTAGTGTTAGTGTAGTACAAAAGGCTATTCAGCGTCAACTAGAAAAACTAAACCGTGAAACTTTAATGGCTTACCCAGAAGTTTTGCGACTAGAACTAGAACGCCTAGACGCACTCCAGTCAGCACTCTGGCCAATGACTCAACACCGCAAGATCAGAACGGATGACGGGACTGAGATACAGGTAGAGCCAGACATGAAGGCTGTCCAGACAGTTCTTTCCATCATGAAGCAACGCTCACAACTCCTTGGCATGGAACAAAACAATGTCAACATCCAAATGGACGTCACCCAAAGAGACGCCATCAAGTCCACAATCGTCGGTGAGACCGAAGCGAGACCTCTAAGCCAGTTCAACCCAGAAGCAGAGGCACGGGGCTTGCTGGAGGTTATGGGTCGCTCTGGTGTTATCTCACAAGAGATGATTGACCAACTACTCGGCGAAACAACAGTTACTGACGTAGTAGAGGTATTTGCGCTAGAGTCAGGAGTGGAGGCAGATGCATCATGAGTGAAGAGAACAATATTCAGGCAGCGGTAGACAAACTTGCAGAGACTATGGATACGACCATTAGTGCGAGTATTAGCGACGATGACGGTCCCGCTGTCGCACAGATTATCGTGCGCGCAAATCATAATGACCGCGAACGATGGAAGGCTGCGGCTAACAAAGAAGGAAAGAGTCTTGCTCAGTTTATCCGCGATGTGATCAACGAACGAGTGACAGACATCCTTGACTGCTCACACCCTACAAATATGCGTCGCTATTATCCTTGGGCTGAATTCTGTCTACGATGTAACGCCAGAATTAAAGGCTAGCACTACGAATTTTGCGTAGTTTGATTCTGCGATTCGCAGGACTGAGTTTCATTGCTTCTATTTCGGCGAGTTGTCTTTTAAGATTGGCGATGGCAATACTTCCATTGCGTCGCTTCGCTACGCTTGTTGCTCCCCAAATTCCATGTTTCTCGTTATTGCCAATGGCATATTGGAGACACTCTAAAGAAACAGGACAAGCAAGACATATTTTCTTGATGTGCTTCGTGGCTCCGCCTGGCTCGGGATAAAACAATTCGGGGTCTAAGCCCTTGCAGGCTGCTTTGCCTACCCACTCTGCACGAGCACCGATGAGGGTAGTAATGATGTCTGTTTCCATACATACATACTACCGCCCATCGGCACCAGCGTCAAGTTTTTATTGTTATTTTATTGGGCAGGCTCCAGTAGCGCAGTCATCCAACTCAACTAAGCCCTCAAACGCAGGACGATGCAACGGGACTGAGAAGTCGATCTTATTCAAAGTCTTCTCATACATTTCCTTAGTGCATTCCTCATACGGGGGAAGTGGGAAGTTGTGGTCAGTGTGTAGAAGGAAAGAAACTGACTTCACTGAATCATCGTAGTTCTTTGACAACCATTCTTTGATTTCAGCAAGTTCTTCCTTGCGATAATACACAGTCACCGAAACAGCATTGTCTGCCCACTCGGTCTGCATCTTCTTCACCCATTCCAACTGAGCAACAGCAGTCATATCCTTAGCAAGAACAGAACCCTCAGGTGACTCGCACGGGAACTCAACAACAAAACGAGTGTGATCTTCTCTGCCGTCAATACCGACGTCGTACTGCACCTTGTAGCCCCGCTTGCGACACGCATCAACCAACGGGTCAGAAGAACCGAAACGAACACGACGAATGTAGTAGCGAGCAAATGCTGGGTGAATACCAGGAGTTACACCAGGAAGAAGCGAAAGAGTCCCTGAAGGCTGAACAGTAGTCAAACGAACAGAAACAGGAAGCCCATTATCCTTTGAATAGACGGCATCAAGGCTTTCCAACGCTATATAAGCATCAGACAACCAAGCAATCTTTTCAGCGGGGCACTGAAGAATACCCGTAACCGACTGACCAAGACGAGCATTCTTCTGAACAATCTTTGTTGTCTTCTCATATGGGTAGTTCATGCGAGTGATGCGCTTCTGCGTCTTGTAAAGAAGATACGAGATGTCAGTGAACTGTTCAAGTGAATCAATGTTCGGAAGGAAAATGGTTGCGAGGTTACATGACTCTCCGTCACCAAGAGCGATCTCGGCGCAAGGGTTGTAGCCCTCGATGGTGCTGTCCGACTTGTTAGCCCCGAGTCGTCCTACCTTGCGAGCAAGTTTGCGGTTGACTAAACCATAAGGTTCACCAGTTCCGTCGTAACCTTTCCAAAGTTCTGAAGCGATCTCGTCGTAACCATCTGCGTAGATGCTGTTGTTGCTGTTCGCTCTCCAAGCGGGAACATTACCTGAACCCCAGTTCTTTGCACGAAGGAACAAAACATCGTCAGGGTCACCAATGGCAATCTGTGCTGAACGACGCGATGAACCCGAAACAACAATGCGACCAATGATGTTGCAGATGTCCAGAACATCAATAGAGCGAAGTTTTTTGCCAACACGGTTTTCAAGAACTTTACAAATGTCCGAGATGCCATCAATGAGTGCGCCTGGGCCTGATGCTGTTCCGCCGAACTTCTTTAACGGGGCTCCGTACTCGCGGACGAGGATCGTTGAGTAGGTGAATGAACGACCTGTTTCAAAGTACGATTTCAAAACTGAATGAAGTAGGCGACGCCATCCTTGACGACTGTCTGGGACGATGATATCTGCATCGTTGGTTCGCTCGTGAGTAATGGCGACTCCACCCTTGACTTTGGGTAGATCGTGAATCTTTGAGCGTTCAACTGAGAAACCAACTCCGCCACCAAGCATGAGGTAATCAAAGAGAAGTTCAAAGTCTTCAATCTTTTCAATGTTGGTGAAGTAGCAGTTGTTGAGGCTTGTGCCTGAGAACTCTTGTGTGAGTGTTGTTCCGAGTTGCCATAGTGAGCGACCTGAGAATGAGCAACGAAGGTTGAACATGTGGTCAAAGAGGCGTTCTGCTTCTTCTTGTGTGTAGTCAACTCCGATTTCAATAGCCCCGTTGATGATGCGTTGTAGTGTGTCGGGGAGTGTTTCGGTGTCTCCGTTTTCTTTCTTGCGACTGTATGTGCGTAGGAAAACGATTTCTCCCATTCCGTTGAAGCCCCATGGGGGTGTGATGGATTGGTACTTTTGTTTGTGTTCGTCTGTGATTCTTGCCATGATTTTTCCTTGGTCCGTTTTGGGTAGAAGTAAGATTGTACTTCAGGAAAAAATACGGAAAGTGTCTACTTTAGACCTAATCTTTTTGCTTCGCTTAGCGTGATTTTGTCCCCACGCTTGTATATCAGAACGCGAGCCTTGGTGTATGGCGTTATTTGTCTTTCTTCCCAAATTTCTTCTTCAACATAGTGAAGCGGGACTTCGTTGCCTTGTAGGTCTGTTTCAAAGCCGATGATTCTTACTGGTCCATCTGTTTCGGACGCGGCACAGTCTCCTGTGGGGTGCCCGCATACGGGGCAGGGTTGGCGATCTGCGGGAAGCATGCGAATGCCATCTATTCCGTAACTGTTGCCGAAGGAACTGAATGAGGAGTTATAAAAGACCATAGGGCTAGTATCTCACAACTTTGTTGTCAGCGACTACGCCCCTGTCCGCGGTAAGACTTCTTGTAGTTCTTTGAACTCTTGAGTCTTGCGGAGCCCCGTTTCGCGTGGATGCCTTTGCGTTGGGGTGGGTTCTCCACGATGTGTACAGTCGTGGGAGATGATTTGGATTTTGAGGGTGCTTTTGCCATAGCCAATATTAGCGTATTTGTACTAGGCTAGTCTGTCAAGTTTTTGGGCGACTACTTGCGATCTATATGCTTCAGCCAGAGTTCTAGCCCAATAATACTGCTTGCGGAAAATATTGCTCCAATGAGAAAATCAATCATGTTCTTATTTTAGCATTTCGCAAACCCATGCTGGCTTGCTGGTGGGGTCGTACACGAACCTCTCGTATTTCTGCCAATCACCAATAAACAATCTCCATTGCGACCCTTCGCTTGTGACGGCATAGATTTTGTTCTTCCCGTCTTCTTTTATCCAAACGAAGTATTTTCCACAGGTTCGGCATTTCTGGAGATCACCGCAAACACCGTAGGTGTAAGCGTCGGCTTTTCTGCTATCCAATTGTGCTTCTGGCTGATCTTCTAGTTTTGTTTTGGGCTTGTTTGGTTCGTGGATGTTGTAAACAGGAACTGGGGTGCGAAGTGTTCCTCGTCCGTATTGCCCAGCCCTGCCTCTGCTGTATGATTTGACATCGTTGACAGGGTATAGGTCATGTCGGGGGGCGGTGGTGGTCATATCCATTACTCTATCACCCACTGCTTATAATGTCAAGCCAATCACACAAATCTGTCTGCAACATATGTCACAAACAAATTCAACCAAAACACTTGACACCACAACACTAAGACGATACAATAAACATATGAACCAAACAACAGAAGCACAACACACACCACAAGGGCTAATCGCCAAAGTAACCTACGACCTCATCGTAGAAACAAACGAGAGGCTGTCAAAACTCGCATACAGCGAAGGACTGACCAAAAAGCAACTCAAAGCAATCAACAAGGCTTGGTCGGCACTCAGCGAAATCGTCAACGCAGACACACAAGACGACGACGACCCGTTCGCCTGACCCACACATAGACCGCAAGGAAGAGCCCCCACGACAACTTCGACCCGTCGTGGGGGTTTCTTGCACCCCGCCACCGACTAGCCCCGGCAGCGCGACACGCACACGCCCGCACACGGGACTCCCGCCACACACACTCACACACAAACACAAACAACCCCACCCTTAAACAAAAGTAGACTCTACACTTACACCTCGCCGGCCATGTGACACACGACACACCCACAAAACCACACAAAGGTTGACAAATACATAAACACTTGTTATACTAACAATCATGGAAACAGAAGAGAAAATCCAAGATTGCCCCTGTGGCGAAAACCACGAAGCCCCCGTGTGCGCCACCTGCGGAACGGCTGGGGACTGCGCCGACATCAAATGGCACGAACACTCCCAATCCCGCCTATGCGAGATGCACAGAGAAGGCTGGTACGACCGAGAGTAACCCGTAAACAAGAACGCCCACCAATACAAAAGCAACGATTAGTGGTCGCGTCCCATAGTCCCGCTGTCGGCTTGTCTCTTTGCTTTAATACGGGACTGGCCAGACGGCTCCCACCCCGTGTAGGGCAGGGGCATTGGCCTGACTTACCATCCTGCGAGTCTTGCTAGCAACCTCGCTAGGGGCGTATCCGCATCGTCTAGATCGTTGACGAGGGCAATGGACTCAGCCTCAAACTTGGCGAACGACTTGTCGCCATATCGGGCGACTGACTCGCTATGGAATACGACCGCAGGGAATTTGCTGTCAAATAGCCCGTACATCGTACACAACATCCCTGAACTATAGAAGTAGTGAACGAGGCGGGCAGTTGCCGTGTAACGCTTGCGTTTGCCGTCGTGGGCGAACGATATTTCTACACGCTCACCATAGGGGGTTGTGTCTCCCCCGTGTCGGATATCCATCGTGGGGGAGTTCCACGCATAGGTGACCTTGCGATCACGATCAGTACGAGTTGCCTGCGAGAAACGCTCGGCGTGTGTGGTTGTCATAGGTATTA
>Ga0208027_1000195_pt1 | contig 14254 bp, 10 predicted proteins | sample Colrivmet1563A02_FD_187685 | JGI IMG/M metagenome (GOLD analysis project Ga0208027, IMG submission 187685) | Estuarine microbial communities from the Columbia River estuary - metaG 1563A-02 (SPAdes) (version 2) | ecosystem: Environmental > Aquatic > Marine > Intertidal zone > Estuary | place...
GCAACGTTGCTATGAGCGTGGCCACTAAGTCATTGTTTTTTGGCTGCATGTTATGGACATACCAATACCGCCTCTTTGATCTTCAAGCGGCTCTGTCGCCATGGCTTTTGTGCATTGCTGCGCTGTTTCTGATTGATTTGATGTTTTATATATGGCACCGCGCGAGCCATCGCGTGCGCTTTCTTTGGGCTATCCACTTAAGCCATCATTCCAGCCAAGAGATGAACTTCACCGTGGCGTTTCGCCAACCCGTGCTTGCGCCGTTGTTCAAGATACCGTTTTTTTCCCTCTTGCCCATTCTTGGCCTTGACCCAACGATCATTGTGGTTGTCGGCACGATATCCACCCTCTGGGGTGTTGTTGGGCATACCCAAATTGTGCCCAAGCTCGGGATTGCCGAGTGGTTCCTGAACACACCTTCGGCCCACCGAGTGCATCATGGCATCAATCAGCAGTATGTTGACAAGAACTACGCCAACATGTTCATTTTCATTGACCAACTCCTGGGCACCTATGAACCTGAAGTAGAGCCTGTCAGGTACGGACTGATAACTCAGGCTGATACGAACAATCCTAAAACCTTGACCATCATGGAGTGGGAGAAGATGTGGGTAGATCTCAAGACGGCCCGCTCCTTGCGCGAAGCCGTTTGCTATGTATGCGGGCCGCCCGGGTGGAAGCCAAAGCATTCCTAGTGTCGACACAAAACCAACTGCAGAAGACAAGCAGCCATTCATTGCACTACTGGAAACTCGACGGTTACTGGCCATTAGACCGTTTACACAAAAATTCGGACACCCTCGTCAACTGGATTTCTTGGATGTCACAGGCATCCAAATTACAGACAAAAGCATGATGGTTACAACCAACCAGAAAATGAGGCTTGGAATATCGCTGAATAAACTGAATTGCGGGGTGGTAGTTGCAGAAGAAACTTGGGGAATAGTTAAGAAAGCCTCGGCTTGCACACTTAAAGTTTGGCCAGATGCTTTGATTGCTTTCAAGCCGCTTGCTGCTGCGTTAAATGACAGATTTCGACTTGCACCCACGAGCAGTCCAGTCCATACGATCATCAGTCCAAAAACTGTTATTAATACTCGGCCCAACATGGTTGACTCGCCTTCGCGCATTTTTCCAGCGAAACGAAACGCCACCCACAGAATGAAAAATGTTGCCACGGTAAAAATAGCATTGGTATTGAGTGCCATTTGGAGAAGACTTAAAGTTTGAAATTGATCCATGATGAAACCTCGATTTGTAGTCTAAAGAGTAGGATTAATTTCCATGATTGGAAATTAAAACTTTTCACTTCTGAGAAACAAGACAAGAAGCCGCAGATACACAGCTTGATGTCTATCAAGTTGATGCCCCTAAATCAGATTAGATATAAGGCCAAGCCCGCGATTCAAGTTGAAAATTAAAAGCGGTGCATCAAGTGGGCGCTTTTACAAACAGATAAGTACTGGGCTGAACCCTTGGTTTCTTGTAAAAGTTTGTACTTAAATAGAGGACCAATACTTCTTGATAAATTACAAACTTACACAGAGTCTGTAAGACGGATATGACACATAACTGTCGTGTAAAACGACACCAGAGCAGCCGCCATGATGACTTTGAGCCATTGCAGAGGCGCAAAGTGTCATTGGTAAAATAACCAATAGTTTTTCATATTTATCTCTACGGATTGGCAGCTTATTCGAGGTCTTTTGTGTTGACATCATCGGTTATCAAAACCCGACATAACAATTGCATCTAGGAAATGCCCTCAATATTGATTGGGGTAGACTTTTGAACCAAATATAATGAATCGCTTGTTCTGCATGCACCCCCTATTTTCTATTTCGCTACTTCAATCTTTATAAAGAGTGGCGTCTACTCTCAAGTAAAACAGGTCTTCCTATCCAGTATCCGCAAATGGCTGATGATTTTAATTTAGCCTCTGCTATATGGCTTCATAGCATAGCAACACCGCACGCAACTGCAATAGCTTACAAGAACCAGGCTTTGAGTTATGAGCAGTATGCATGCCGAGCTAGAGATCTGGCCGAGCGATTGGCGCGGTCGCCAGATTGGCAAGAGCAATCTATCAAGTCCCACAAAGTTGGAATTTTGGCTTCGCGTGGAATTGATGCTTGCGTGGCCATGATGGGTGCTTGCTGGGCGGGCGCAGCCTATGTCCCCATCGGGTTAAAACTTCCACAGGAAAAGATTCTTGCAATTTTGGCGACTTGCGAATTGACCGCCATCATCGCAGACGAAGAGGGCGCTAAATTGCTGACCGATACCGTCTTGGCCGCTTGCCCAAAGACACTGATTCGCGTTGACCAGGTGATGTTGGAAGTTGACGACAACGTGTCTTCATCAGGTCACATAGATCTTTCACTGCAAGCTAAGTTGTCAGAACCTTTGCGGGTTGCGGCGGACGATTTAGCGTATGTGATTTTTACGTCCGGTACAACCGGTGCGCCCAAAGGGGTGATGATTTCTGCATGTTCTGCGCAGAGTTACGTTAAGACCATTGTCGAGACACTGGGCTTGCAGGCAACGGACCGTGCCCTAGAGACTTGCGAACTGAGTTTCGACTTCTCAGTGCACAATATGTTTGCTACGTGGCAGGCTGGTGCAGCGCTTCATATTCTTCCAGCAAACTTGGTCATGAATGCAGTCAAGTTTGCCCGCAACGAACAACTGACAGTGTGGAACTCTGTTCCTTCTCTGGCGGGCATGCTGCAACAAATCAAGGCCTTGCAACCCGGTAGTTTGCCTGACTTGCGAATAACGGTATTTGGCGGCGAAGCCTTGCCGCAAACTGCGGCACTGCAGTGGCAGGATGCAGCACCAAATACGAAAATTTTCAATTTGTATGGACCCACCGAGGCAACCGTCTTCTGCCTAGCACAGGTTTTTTCCTGCGATGCCGCGATCACGGCGGGTCGAGACTTTGTCGCCATTGGCACCCCCCTTGGCGGATGCCAGGCCATGGTTGTGGATTCAGAGGGCTCAGAGGCTCCAGACGGCACGACCGGCGAATTGGCCATTGGCGGGGTCCAATTGGCGCAAGGCTATCTTGGACAGCCCCAGCTAACCTCTCAGAAATTTCCGGTGCTCAACGGCAAGCGCTGGTATCTGACCGGTGACTTTGCTGTTCGAGACCAGTCTGGCGTGTTTCATTGTCTGGGACGCATAGACAACCAAATCAAAGTTTCTGGATACCGTATCGAATTGGAAGAAATTGATGTCGCATTGCGTCAGGTTTCAGGCCGCGACCTGGTTGGCACCGTAGCATGGCCTATAGTCGACGGTGCGCCCAAGGGCATCGTTGGTTTTATTGCTGGATCTCCAATTGACTCTGCAGAATTGACGGTAGCGCTTAAACAGAAACTGCCACCCTACATGGTGCCAAATCGGGTCATTGCTCTAGAAATTATTCCCTTAAATTCGAGTGGCAAAGTTGACCGACGTGCTTTGGCTGATTTGCTCAAATTTGAAAGTACCTAGATGGACAATATACGCAAGCAAAAGATCAGAGAATATTTTCACGAAACCCTCAAGCAGCAAAGTGATGGCCAATCGCTGGCTGACAACGAGTCACTCTTCGTGAGTGGCAGACTTGACTCGTTTTCGATGATGATGTTTGTCATGTTTCTTGAGAAGGATTTTGAAATCGATTTTGCAGCCCTTGATTTTGATGTCAATTTGATTGACTCTATCAATGAAATTGAGTTGTTCATCGACTCACAAGTTTCGGTCTAGCTAAAAATAGGCGTGCGACGAAAGTGAACTTAGTGAGTAAGATAAAAGATGCTCGCTTAGGCAGTGCAGGGATGCGTTCTGCATGGGCGATTGATGAGAACCAGACCTTGGTTACTTGGGTTCAGACCTTGCCTGGAAAACTTACGCTGCTAGCTTTTGCCTTTCTTACGCTGACATTTACACTGTCTTGGCATGAGGCTTTGTTCATAGTGGCCGCAATGGCCTTATTTGCCTATTGGCCCCTATGGCGCAGCCTCATCCTTTTTGCATCAACATACATTGTTGCCTTTGTTTTTCCACATAGCTCTATCGACGATGCCATCCGAGGGGTTGCTGCCCATGAGGGGTTTACTGAACTGTCTCCCGCCACTCTAAGCTATGTCGCTTTGGTTGGATTTTCATTCATCGCGTGGGGCCTTCTGGCTTACGCACGCCATCACAAGCAGTCTGTCCTCGCAAAGCGGCCGCTTCTCACACTGATTGCCATTGAATTGGTCTTGTGTTTACTGTCGTACCCAGGTGTCTTGGAAGGTCTACCTCGATTGGTCATATGGTCTCTGCTTTGTGTACTCGTACCCTATTTTTGGTATCTGGCCTATGCGCTGGTAGACCAGCGGTCTAAAGACCGAAGCAGCGACTTGTTTCAATTGGGCGCTTTTCATCCAGTGTGGGGGGGCGCAAGCTCCATTCCCATAGGTAAGGGCGCTGCTTTTCTGCGCAAAATGCTTGCAAAAAATCCTGAGGAAATGGCCATCACACAAATTAAAGGTGTAAAGCTGCTACTTTGGGCAGACGCCTTGCTTGCATTAAAAATACTGTTGAAGTGGTTCTTTGAAGATTACTGTCGTATTCCCAGTGTTACCGATTCAATCGATGCATCGATTCAACACCAAGCCTATTCATTGAGCATGCAATGGGCGTCCCTGCTCTGGTCAGTAAGCTCCTATTCGCTGCGTATTGCCATATCCGGACACTTCATCATAGGGTCTGCGCGTCTGGCAGGCTTTCGGTTGCCGCGCTCAACCTGGCGTCCGCTTGAATCCAGAACACTGATCGAGTATTTCAACCGGTTTCATTACTACTTCAAGGAACTGTTAGTTGATTTCTTTTTTCTGCCGACGTTTTTTAGGTTTTTCAAACAGCATCCGCGTCTGCGCTTGTTCTTTGCAACTTTTATGGCTGCGGGGGTGGGTAACGCTCTCTATCACTTTATGAGTGAGATTGAGCTAGTAGAGTCAATGGGAATAGCAGGCGCGCTTGAGTCTTATATCAGCTACGCTTTCTATTGCCTGATACTGGCAACAGGAATTGGCATTTCTCAAGTTCGTATGAACATGGGATACAAACCATCAGCTTCCTTTTATGGCCGTATTCAGTCCTTCTTTGTAGTGTGGGGTTTTGTGACACTTTTGCATGTTTTTAGCGATGAGACACGCAACCACACTTTGCTAGATCGTGTGCAATATTTGTTGAGCATGTTTGCCATCTCAATTTGATTGCATGAAAGCCAGCTGGCAATATTCGTATTTTTGCCGACGCGCAGAAACATGCCCCCCCCAAGCGTCGCCCTCACGTCATACTGCGCGAGATTTTGATTGCGTTTGGCTTGCTACTACCCTTCATGTTTATGGGCGAGGGCTTTCTAAGTTCAACGCCTTTGCATCAATCGTAGTGCCATAGCACACTCATCTAGCAGGAGGTAAAATTTTGAGACATTCTTGTAGCACTCAAACTGGATTCAAAAGTTCTACCAGCTAATATATATGCCTCAACCAAGTGAAAGTATGCCAACAATCCGCCAATATGAAGATGCCACTGACCGAATCCAAGTTGTTGAACTCTGGAGAAATGTGTTTGGTTATGAAACAGCTCACAACGAACCGAACTTGGCTATTTCAAAAAAGATAGCTACCAATGATGGTTTGTTTTTTGTGGCAGTTGAAAATACAGATATCGCCGGAACGATTATGGCGGGCTACGATGGTCATCGCGGTTGGTTGTATTCAGTCGCAGTAGATCCCAAAATAAGGCTCAACGGCTTGGGCAGCTCACTCGTTCAACACGCAGAAAAAGCACTTACAGATTTGGGATGTATGAAAGTCAAGCTCCAACTGCTTGCTACAAATGAAGCGACTGCCACTTTCTATAAATCTCTTGGTTATTCAGTTGAGCCAAATATTAGTTTGGGAAAATTGTTGTAAGCAGCTATCCAATGTGAAGCCGTAGCATGTGAATTCCTTGAAATTACTTAACCGTTCCGCACAAATAAATCAACTAAGTTTCCAATGCTTGATTACTACAACAAACGTCTTAAAGAATATGAAGCCATTTATGCCAAGCCTGAACGACAAACCGACTTACAAAAGCTGGTAGCACGCCTGCAGGTTGATATTAAAAATTGCACGGTGTTAGAACTGGCTTGTGGTACAGGTTGGTGGACTGAAAAACTCGCAGCTCACGCAAGCTCTTGGACAGCTACAGACGCTGATCCTGCGGCATTAGAGATCGTCCAGCATAAAACCATTGAAGGTCTTAGCACCACTCAGCTACTTAATGCATACCAGCCAAACGTCAACGAACTTGTGGATTGTATTTTTGCGGCACATTGGTACTCGCATTTGAAACTCAATGAACAACAAGCGTTTTTTGAAGCCGTACACACTTGCCTTAAACCAGGTGGTTGCTTGATCATGCTGGATAACAAATACGTCAGTGGTTCTAGCACTTCCATTTCTCGCACTGACACAATTGGCAACACCTATCAACGGCGACCACTCAAGGACGGAAGTACGCATGAGGTCTTGAAAAATTTCCCAACTCAAGATCAATTACACCAATCTGGAACTTCGTTCGCTTTTGCAGTGCAAGCTGATAAAGATCTAAAACTTGAGCTTCACCATTATTGGTATGCCGTAATGAGGACTAATTCCACATCACCAACTGTCGTGTAACACGACACCTAATCTCCACGACAACCCAAAAGCACGGTAGACCCGCAGAAACCAAACCTGACAGAACGATTCTTACGCAGGGGGTAAAAATGGGCTACATCCTTGTAGACCCCAAGCTTTGTTCAAAAGTAATGTGAATCTAAATATCCTTTGACTTCTATTTGGCAAAAATTACCGCTTTCATTCTAAAAGCGGTGTTGCCGCCGACGTCAAATTGACCACACCTACCGATTTCGACTGACCAGGAGCAGTGTCCCAAAACTCGCAAAGAGACTGGGATGTTCTGCTTCAAGGATGGTCATCGATTTTCGGCACACCTGGTCAAATCTACGTCGGCGCTAACACACTAGAAGCCAGTAGCACGGTAGACCAATAGATATCAAACCTGACTTAACTATTTTTACGCAGGTGATAAAAATGGGGGCATCCTTCTACAGCCCATACTTTATTCAAAAGTTCTGACACCGCTAACGCCAATTTATCAATCGCTTTTTTAAATGTTGCGCTATATTGTTTATTTTGACTTTTACATGGGACTTCCAAGCCCCACACTTTTGGAGACTTTAATGCACCCGACTAAGCTCAAACTCACACGTCGCATCTTAGGTATCGCTGCGATGTCTTTAGCCGTGCTTTCGCCAGCTTTACAGGCACAAGAAAAGCCACCACTCAAGATCATGGTGGGTTTTCCACCTGGCGGCTCTGCCGACATCTTGGCACGGATGCTAGCTGAAGCGCTGCGCGAGGACTTTGGCACCATCGTCGTGGAAAACAAACCGGGTGCGGGAGGGCGTATCGCATTGAACGCCGTGAAGGTCGCCAAGCCCGACGGTCAGACAGTCATCGTTTTGCCCAGCGGCCCCATGGTGTTGTTTCCGCATGTCTACAAAAAACTTGATTACGATGCAGCTAATGATTTCACGCCAGTCTCTCAAATTGCCCGCTTCCAATTTGGCGTGGTTTCAGGTCCCGCGAGCAATGTAAAAAACGTCGCAGAGATGGTGGCTAAGGCCAAGATGGATGCAGGTAAAAGCAGCTATGGCACCCCCGGCGCTGGCACATTGCCTCACTTCATGGGGGTCTTAATGGAGCAATCAGCCGGCATCAGTCTGAATCATGTGCCTTTCCAAGGAGGTGCGCCTGCCAACAACGCTCTGCTGGGTGGCCACATCGACTATAAATTTGACGTGGTGTCCGAAACTGCCGAAATGCACCGAGCAGGGAAGGCCCGCATCATCGCAGTCACTGGAAGTCAACGCGACCCACAAGTGCCCGAAGTGCCAACGCTCAAGGAGGCTGGCGTCAACATGGAAGCCACGGCCTGGTTTGCCATGTACGGCCCTGCAGGCTTGAAGGGCGAAGCGCTCACTCGCTTAGAGAAGGCCATGATGAAGATCACTCGCAGTCCGGCCATGAAAGAAAAAATGACCAAGCTCGGCTATGAACCCATTGGCTCCACTTCTGCAGAGCTTGCCGCTGCGCAAAAAGTAGATCTGGCCCGTTGGGAAAAACCCATCAAGGCCACTGGCGTGCAACTTGACTGAATCACGCCATGAATAAACCGATGCCAAATCGCCTCAACATCATCTTTATCGTGCCCGAGACCTGGGCTTTGCAGACCTCGAATGCTAAAGTGGTCGCGATGCAGCGTTTGGCAAAGTCTCCCCTCCCCTAGACCAGTTAGTGAATGCGGGACTCAAGTACACGCAAGCTTTTTCAAACTCACCGGTATGCTCGCCCACTAGGTTTGCCTTGATGACCGCACGCTACCGATACCCAATAGCACGGTAGACCCGCCGAAACTAAACCTGACACTACGATTCATACGCATAGTTTGTCCTTTTAAAGGACATCCTTCTAGACTCCAAACTTGATTCAAAAGTTCTGTATCTCTAGGGAGTGATGATTTACACAAAATTCAGTACGCCTTTGATCAAGAAAAATAAAAGGGCTAAGTCATGTGCCATACACAACTCAGCCCTTTTTGTATCGAATACGCTATTGAATTAACAAACCTAATTAAGTAGCAATATCAACTTTGGTTAAAAAAATCGAAATCAATCAAAACTTTAGATTTGCACCTAGAGTGATAAATCTACCAATGGTGTCATACGTTGAAGGAAAAGTATTTCCACCATTCGTACTAGTCGTTGCAATCGTATTACCAACAAGAGGTGGCTGTTTATTAAAAGCATTGTTGACGCTCATATTAAGGCGTAACATTTTGCTGTAATTCCAAGTAGCGTTTAAGTCAACATAATTGTAAGAGGGAACATTTTTGAATGACTCAACCCATGTGCCACTTCCTGGCTCTACTTGTAAAGAGCTCATGTGACGCAAGTTATAGCCCAACTTATATTCTCCGAAACTCCAAACTGTTCGTTGATTAAATTTATTGGCAAAGTTTGCAACTCCACATGCATTACTATAAAAGCCTTTGCAATCCCTTCTGATAGAAGTGGCGGTTGGCTGAAAGGCGTTGTCGCCAACAGTGTTGTAATTGAAGTTGATATCTAATTTACCCAGTTGCGGTGCAAAACCAAGATCCTTCATAGAAATGCTGTAACCAAGATTGAGATCGTAACCACTGATCCATAATTTACCTTGATTGGATTGTCCTGTGAATACGCCTTTTGAATCGACGCCGTTCAAAGTACCATTCAAGGTATTGCGATAAATCATTGCACACGATGCGTTGTACTCGAAACTAGGATTGAACTTGCTGCTGTAGCATTGGTCTAAGATATCAGTTGTGGAAGGGCTAGAAATAGCATCAGTGACATTGATGCGGTAATAGTCGACTGCAACCGCTAAATTCTTGACATTTGCTGGCTCAAACACAAAACCAAATGTAGTTGTTTTTGCCTTTTCAGGACCTAGGTTGGGATTTCCACCGCCAAGTTGGTTAATTTGACCAGACGATGGCGCTGCTAAGTTACCAACCAAAGTTGCAGGAACTCCTGTCTTGGCACAAAGTGCAGATAAAGTACCAGGCTTTGAAGCATCTGCAACATTGATACTGCCTAACTGGCAAGGATCAACTGACAAATTAGAAAGTCCACTGACTTGAGGCGCAAAGAGTTCATTCACGTTCGGTGCGCGTGTGGCGTTCTGCAGCATACCTCTGAACCGCAGGCCTTTTGTAGGTGCCCATTCTGCCCCAATTTTATTAGTGCCGTAGTTGGTTGAAGTAGTTGTTGAAAACTCGGTTTGACGAACACCAGCTTCAAAAGCCAAGTTATGAATCATGGGTTGATTCTGAATAAGGGGAATTTGCGCTTCTGCAAAAACTTCATTGAGCTTCAGGGTGCCGCTGCGGTCTGGAGTGGGGGCGCCCGTTCCGAGTACTTCACTTTGAATTTGTGATGCCCCATCTGAAGAATTACTTGCTGTGACTGTTCTTTTCTCAAGTCCAAAAGCTAAATTAACTGGATTTTTGGCCATTGGACTTTTTAAACTTGCGACTTCACCAGTGGTTGAGAATGAGGCTACATCTTGCTTCACTTTTTGTCGAACGATTGCACTGAGATTTACGAAATCCAACATTTTCTGCGTGATGGTTCCATCAGCGCCAAATAAATTAATGGGTACGCAACCATTAGCAGGGTTGACGCAGGTTTTTCCATCCAATGAGTTAACGGCTTGTTGAACTTTAGACAATGAACCCCAGTTTCTTCTGACTTGATCTTGATCAGCTTGTCCTGATGTGAAGTAAGCATCGTATGTCCAACCACCAAAGAAGTCACCACGCGAACCTACAGTCGTTTGAAAAGTATCATTGCCAAAATCTTGATACCGAGGACCTAGCTCTGTGAATCTACGACTGATGGTCATTGGAACCAAAGTTGAGTTACCGACCACGCAATTGGCAGCAACAATGCCACGAGCGGAACAAATTTGGGTGCGAGCTGCATCAGTTAAGAAAGGACTGCCAATCGGAATATTGAAAGAGTTGCCAAAGGTACCACTGGCAGCCAATTGGGCGTTCACATCAGTGTGGGTATAAAAAACCTGTGCATATGGCTTGATGTAATCGTTGATTGTGTAATTGGCCAGCATGGTTGCTTGGTTCTGGGCCATGGGTGTTTGAAAATAGTTGTCAGGGTTTGTATTGAACCCATGTACCGCTGCGGTATATGCAATGAATTTTCCTGTCGCTGGGTCGTAAATGCGGTTTCCTGTACCCAGCGTATTGGAAGTTACACCTGCAACAGGGGTCACACTGATCACAGCGGGGGAAGTGGTTGAAGATCCTGAAAACAATCCTGAGCTAGAACTCGTGGTTGTTTTACCAATCGCCCTTTCACCCACCATCAGTGGGTCCATGGTTGTTTTGCCTACACTGAAAACAATATTACCTTTGTCCTCGGCAAAGTTGGAGCCAAAAGTAATGTCAGTGCGACGCTTCATCGCGTCACCTTGGCTAGAAAGTCCATAGCTACTTGAGGCTTCTAGGCCTTGGAAATTTTTGCGAAGGACAAAATTAACAACACCAGAAACAGCGTCAGCGCCATAAACAGCAGATGCACCGCCCGTGACCACATCAATACGCTGCAACAATGAAATTGGAATGGAATTTGTATCTACTCGACCATTGAGATCAAACGGAACCATTCTCCGGCCATCTACCAAAACCAATGTTCTACTTGGACCTAGGCCTCTTAAATCAATAGTAGCTCCACCACCAGTTCCATTGTTAACACCCGGATTGATAGCAGGAACAGCAGAAGGTAAAGCCCTGATCACTTCTTCTACAGCAATTGGCTGTGTCGATTTAATTTCTTCGGCACTGATAGAAGAAATGGGGCTGTTTGAATAAACCCCAGGAGATTTAATTCGTGAACCTGTAACTTCAACAGTCTCAGTGTTATTTTGAGCAAACGCCGCGAAAGTAGACAACACTGCAATGGTTGTAGTGCTTAGCTTTAATAGTTTGTGCATATTGAACGTCCTTTACTTTTGAACAATGTCATTGAATTTTTGAGTTTTTGTAATAAGTAGAAACCCGATCCTTCTAGACCCCAAACTTTATTCAAAAGGCTCTAAGAATTACCGGTGATACCAAAAAGAAAGGGCCCTTACATTACTGCAAGGACCCCAAACTTTCAATTAGTGATGGTTAATTGAATGATAGCCACGTACCTCGCAGCCCTTGCTGCTCTGCTCCAGCGACAGCCCAATTGCAGACTCCAGTCGGAAAGACTTTGGTGAGTTTTGCATTCTGCTCAGCAGTGAACGTTACTTTGTAGTCAGTTGCGGCTATTGGCTTCAAGGTGCATTTAATAATGTCTGCTGCTACTGATGCCCCAGCTTCGTATCTTGGCGCACCAGGAACAGGGTAAATTGCAGCGCACTTACCAGACTCCATTTGCTGTGTTTCAGCGATGAAGGTTGGTTGAGCATCGCGAGTATTACACCCCTCAACTAAAGTACTTGGTTTATTTCGAACCACTTTTTCAAATGCTGAACCAGAATTGGCATCAGCTTGAATAGCAGTGATCCACTTGTCCATATCATTCAAGGCTTTCATGAGCAATGGACTGGTACTTGCGTAATAGCCGTATCTAAAATCTTCGACAACCATGACCTGATTTGCAGCACTCCCATTGGCCTTCACCAAACGCTCACGCATTGAAAAGGAATGGTATCTTTGGTGAATGTCGCCAACAGGGTTATCGTCTGAGTAGCCCCTGTAATCAATGATTGGGACGTCTTTCAGTCCACCACCGCCACTTGTAAGACGACCAGTTTGATAAGCCTGCTTAGTGGCAATTAAGTCAGCAGAGTTTCTTGCTGCCTGAAAACGAGCATCAAGATCATACCCACCAACTTTTTCATTGATTGTCAAAAATTCATCAACGGAAATTTGACCTCGATTTAATGCTCTTAGACCATACTGAATACCTACATTGTCCAATGGCCTACGTGGAAAACCTGTTGTTGGATCTTTACCAAGCACATTCACAATTTGATCGTAAACACTGCAGCGTACACCAGTTGGGTTTGTTTGCGCGTTATAACGAAGTGCGACTGGTAATTCTGCAGGACAAAACTCATCAGGCGCAATTCGCAAAGCACCTCTGTAAACAGTGCTTGTGTAAATCGATTCTTTCAGAAGTGCTCCAGCCACAGCTTTTTGTTTGTCATCATTCACTGTGCCGGGCGCAGTATTTTGGAAATAATTACCAAGCAAACGCATGTCAGTAATTGAATTGACAGTTGCAAATCCAACCTCAGGAAAACTACAGCCAGGCAAAATACCATCTAAGAGACCAGGATAGTTGTCAGCAATTTGATGCTGCTGATATGAACCACCAGAGCATCCCCAGCCAATGGTGAATTTAGGTTTACCGTAAGCTTCAATAAACCGCTCTTTCACCATGGCCATCGACTCAGCTGCGAGCAAATCACCGCACTGGTTGCCAAACACATTGAGTGAGGAAGAGGCCATGGCATAACCCAAGGCCAATATGGGAGTATCTAAAACTCCGCCTGTTGTATTTCCTTGCCTATACCATCCACCAGTGCAGCCACCACCAAATGTATAAACAAGCTTTTTATTCCAAATTGGTGAAGCTAAAAAGGCATTGGGAGCATCAGAAGTTGCAGGATTGTGCAACATTGCAGTTTGATAAATTGATCTATTGACTGTTCCTGTTTCAATTCGAACAACAAAAGGTACGGCCTTTCCATCAGCGCCAGTCACGGTTGCCGCATCTTTAGGAATATCTTTAGTATTCGCTAAGCCTACAAAAGCCGCAGGGCTTGCTGTGTTTCGATACACATAATCTACTCTTGTATCCACAGAGCAATTCGCATCCTTTTCAGCACCCAAGAATGGACCACCAGGATAGATACGGAATGTTGCGGTTTGGCACGCAAATGGTTTTTGCTGAGGACCTGAAAATATGGGGCCTGTAATCGGAAAATTAGTTAGATTGACTGTTGAAGGTGCGCCGCCCGAATCAGTAACGAGAGTATTTGCACCCACCTTCATTCCAGAAACCGTACCTACCCAAACATCATCACTTACTTTTTTAAATGCAGATGAAACATCGGTACCGTTAAGTGCTGCGCGAACTTGCGCACCTGCATTCTTAACCTTGACACTGACCAAGGCATCCCCTCCGGAAACAAACTCCGGCTTAGAGGATAGGACTTCCATATCTGGAGCAGGGATTACATCTGGTCCACAAGCCACCAGAGCCGCAGCCGCTACCACGGCCAAAAGCACTGTTTGCGGTCGCAACTGCCGCCATATTTTTGTCTCTTGCATTTCTATCGATTTGAAAGTCATGTCTCGCTCCATTTCTTATAAGTTTTAGAAACTCCTATGAATATCTACTGACAACCAAATCACAGGTAAGTGAAATAATGATTTCAAATCTTCTAGACTAAAAGAGGGTTAATACTTAATCTAAAAAACAATGATTTAGGAAAATAGTGCCTTAGTGCTCACATCGTGTGGTGAGGTAAATTCCTTAAGTCAAAAGACTGTGAATAAGACAACTTTGAATCCATGCAACTTGAGACTCATCAGATCTTCTCAA
>Ga0208027_1000204_pt1 | contig 13912 bp, 11 predicted proteins | sample Colrivmet1563A02_FD_187685 | JGI IMG/M metagenome (GOLD analysis project Ga0208027, IMG submission 187685) | Estuarine microbial communities from the Columbia River estuary - metaG 1563A-02 (SPAdes) (version 2) | ecosystem: Environmental > Aquatic > Marine > Intertidal zone > Estuary | place...
ACCGCATTTTCTCAAGAGCTATTTGTATTTACAGAGCCTGCTAGTAATATGCCTTCAAAGTCATTAGGGTTTAGAGATATGAATGGATTCTTTTTAGAGAAAGATGGTAAACTAAATTACCATAATATGCCAGAGCTTATGTGGGGTATTAATAAAAAATGGATGGTGCATGCACAAGGGTTTATAAGTAATAGACAAGAAGGTGGTTTTGAAACTGAAGGTGGAAGTTTATATGCGAAGTATAGGTTCTTTAGTGAAGATGCAAAACAAAGTCATTTTAGAATGGCCTTGTTTGCGCGTGCTAGTAAAAATAGAGCTGATATACACCAAGATGAAATTGAGACAATGGGGCATAACACAGGCTACGAGGCGGGGTTTATTGCTACTAAATTATTGCATAAGGTGGCTGTTAATAGTACCCTTAGTTATGAAAGGGCATATGATAATAAACCCAATTATAAGTTCCCTCCAACGCAGTCTAATAGTGCAATGAATTATACTTTATCTGTGGGTAAGCTAATGCTACCTAAAATATATACAAGCTATAATCAAACGAATGTGAATCTAATGTTTGAACTCATTGGACAGCGTTTGAACGGGAATCAAAAATCGTTTTTAGATATAGGGCCTTCCATACAATTTATAGTGAAAAGCCAGGCTAGGTTTGATATTGGCTACCGCAGGCAATTATATTCTACCATGGAAAGAACAGCACCCAATGGTATGGTATTTAAATTTGAGTACTTATTTTTTAATGTATTTAAGTAGGTAGTTGACTCCTTAGTTCATTTTTTTAGCAAGCGTAGCAACCCGTTTTCCAAGGGTAAATGCTTTTTGTAAAAATATTTTATCTACTTGCGCTGTTTTGAAAATACTTTCATTCGTAATGGCAGAGGCTCCAAATGCAGAAGTCCACTCATCTCCGCCCACCACAATCATTCCAAAAATTAACATAGAGTGTAATATATTCACCTGTGCCAGTTCCTCCCCAGCAGATATACCACCAGCGGTAACAAATGCAGCACCTATTTTATCTTTTAATGGGTTTCCCTCAAACGGCCATTCACTCATAAATTTAACCACTTCGGGTGCGAGGTTCGCATTGTAAACAGGGCTACCTATAATAATAGCATCTGCATCTAATAAATCCTTTGTTGTTGTTTGTTGAATACTTTTAAGTACCACGTGAACGCCTGGTATAGATTGCGCTCCTTTTGCTACTTCTTCGGCTAAGGATTGCGTATTGGCTGTTTTACTATAATAGGTAATAAGTACATTTTTTGACTTTAGCTGTCCGTAACTAAGTTGACTGATAAAAAATAAAGAGACGATTAGATATAGTTTCATATTTCGATTACTAATATTTTAAAGATAGCTAGTATAAATATATTACATAAATTAATATGATTTAATGTAATTAGGCTATAGCGCTATTGGGAGAAAAGATTATTTAAGTATATTTAAGGTAGTATTTACCAAAGCCCATTGCCTTAAGATGAATTACTTAAAATCAATTTTACTGAGCTTTATTTTTTTAGCTAGCCATTCTAGTCAGTTGTTGGCTCAAATCTCCACTAAAGCCAAACAGCCCAATATTGTTTTCATTATTTCCGATGACCACGCTTTTCAAGCCATTGGTGCTTATGGAGGTAAATTAATGCCTACCCCGAATATTGATCGAATAGCGAAAGAAGGTGCTATTTTTCAAAATTCGTTTGTGACTAATTCAATCTGCGGGCCAAGCAGAGCTACTTTATTAACTGGAAAGTACAGTCATCAAAATGGATATACTATAAATGAAAAAAAGTTTGATGTAAATCAATTTCTTTTTTCACGCTTGTTACAGGAAAATAATTATCAAACAGCATGGGTGGGTAAATGGCATTTAGGAAATCTACCGCAAGGCTTTGATTATTTTAACATACTAAGAGGGCAGGGGAATTATTACAATCCAGATTTTATTAGCAGCAATAAAGATACGATTAAGCAAAATGGATATGTCACTAATATTATCACTGATAAATCTTTAGATTGGCTAAATACAAGAGACCCAAATAAGCCCTTTTGTTTAGTGATAGGAGAAAAAGCTACCCATAGGGAATGGATACCAGATTTGCCCGATTTAGGCGTTTATGATGACATTGATTTTCCCCTACCTTCTAATTTTTTTGATACCTATGAAGGAAGAGAAGCGGCCATGCATCAGGATATGACTGTGGAAAAAACCATGCGTATGAATGAGGATGTAAAAGTACATATGGATTATATCACTGGCGATTTTAAAAGACTTAATGATGAACAACGCGCAGTTTTAAAAAAATATTATGATGGAGTGACCAAAGAATTTGATGAAAAGAAGTTAAGTGGGAAAGAATTATCTAAATGGAAATTTCAACGCTACATGAAGGATTATTTAGCAGTAGCAAAATCGATGGATCGAAATATTGGGAAAATTCTTGATTACTTGGATAAGAATAATTTGGTTGAAAATACAGTGCTGGTGTATGTTTCAGATCAGGGCTTTTATCTGGGAGAACATGGTTGGTTTGATAAAAGATTTATGTATGAAGAATCATTGAAGACGCCTTTCTTAATAAGATATCCTACACTCATAAAACCAGGTACCCATATTACTAGGTTTGCTTCTAATATAGATTGGGCACCCACTATTTTAGATTTAGCACAAGTAAAGATACCAGCAGAAGTGCAGGGTGTATCATTAGTGCCTGTATTAAAAAACAATCAAGTCAAGCAATGGAAGGATGAGCTTTACTATCATTATTATGAATATCCAGAGCCCCATCATGTGAGCCCGCATTTTGGTATACGTACCCCACAATATAAATTAATTCGTTTCTATAACGCAAAAACGACTTGGGAGTTTTATGATTTAAAAAATGATCCAAGTGAAATGAAAAATTCGATTCATGATAAAAATTATCAATCTACCATTAGCAATTTAAAAACTAAGCTTGCTATTTTAATATATAAATATCAGGATAAGGAAGCGAAAGCTATTTTAGAAAAAGAAACATCTTCCACAAAAAATTCTTCCAAAAAATAATCTTCCAAAAAATAATTTTATAAAATATGATGTATTTAAATAAAATAAAATTCGTTTTTATATTTTGCATGATCCTAATGTTTTCTGTTGGGTTTTCGCAAAACAAAGAACAAACACCAAATATTGTTTTAGTGTTGATGGACGATTTAGGCTATGGAGATTTATCTTGTTATGGTGCTTTGGATATTCGAACTCCAAATATTGATCAAATTGCATTAGACGGCATCCGTTTTACAAACTATTTAACACCTCAAGCTGTTTGTAGTGCATCAAGGGCAGCATTGCTTACAGGATGTTACGCCAATAGAGTGGGTATGGCAGGGGCATTAGGCCCAAGAAGTGAAACAGGTTTAGCGCATTCAGAAGTGACCATTGCAGAGATGATGAAGCAAAAAAATTATGCCACTGCTATTATTGGAAAGTGGCATTTAGGAGACAATAAAGCCTTTCTACCTTTATCTCAAGGCTTTGATGAATACTTAGGCATTCCTTATTCAAACGATATGTGGCCAATGGACTACGATGGGTCGCCTGCCAAACCTGAAAATTATAAATCCAAACATCCGATTTTGCCTTTAATTAAAGACAATGATAAAATAGCAGAGATAAAAACCTTAGAAGATCAATCTACTTTAACTGGCATATATACAGATGCAGCCATTTCTTTCATCAAGCGAAATAAAAACAAGCCTTTCTTCTTATACCTTGCACACAGTATGCCACATGTTCCTATCAATGCCTCTAAAAAATTTAGAGGAACCAGCAAGCAAGGATTATTTGGAGATGTAATACAGGAAATAGATGATGGAATTGGTCGCATTATGGAAACTCTAAAATCAAATGGTTTAGATAAAAATACCATTGTCATTTTTACCAGTGATAACGGGCCTTGGTTGAACTATGGTAATCATGCAGGTAATCCAGGTGGATTTAGAGAAGGCAAGGGCACTACCTATGAAGGAGGTCATAGAGTTCCATTTATTGTAAGATGGAAAGGGAATATACAATCAGGTCAAATTTGTAATCAATTGGTTTCTGCTATAGATATAATGCCATCCATAGCGAGTATTTGTAAATTAGAATTACCTGAAAATAAAATTGATGGAGTAAGCTTACTTTCAATTTTTAAAGGAGATATGAATGCAACACCTCGTAAGAATTTCCTTTATTATTACAGAAACAATTCTTTGGAAGCGGTAAGAAGAGATAATTGGAAATTAGTATTTGAGCATCCATCTAGGTCTTATTTAAATCAGGCCCCAGGAAAAGACGGCTACCCAGGAAATGCACCTGAAAATATAATGATGCCATATGCCTTATATGATTTAAGAAGAGATCCGTCGGAAGCCTATGATGTAAAAAATCAAAATCCATTAATCGTAAGCGAATTAAATAAATTAGCCGAGGAGGCAAGAAAGGATTTAGGAGATGATATACAAAATAGAAAAGGAGAGCACGTAAGACCAGTTGGAAAATTGACAAATAAAATAAATTAAGTTGATGTTATTTTTAAATCATAGAATAACTAATAAAGTAGTGGTAGTAAGTGTATTACTAATATATACTAGCTTATCAGTTACATTAGTGGCTGCGCAAAAGGCTACAAAAATAGATACGCTTCCATCTTGTTGTATGAAAATACCCTCTAGATTTTCTACTAATACACATGACAGCATTCATTTTCATCTTACTGCAGAAAAGTCAATCAATGGAATGGTATTGATACCAGGAGGAGCATTTAATATGGGAGGAGACAATGAACAAGCCGATAGAGATGAATTTCCGAAACACAAAGTAAGTGTTGATTCATTTTTTATGGATATAACAGAAGTAACCAATGCGCAATTCAAAAAATTTGTTGAGGCAACAGGTTATGTAACTACTGCAGAAAGAAAACCTGATTGGGAAGAATTAAAAAAATCGGTACCGCCGGGCACGCCTAAACCGCCAGCTGAATTATTGATTGCAGCTTCATTAGTTTTTAAACAAGCAAAAGGCCCAGTAGACTTAAATAATTACAATCAATGGTGGGAATGGATGGCTGGTGCAGATTGGCAACATCCTGATGGACCCAATTCTACTATAATAGGAAAAGAATTTTTCCCCGTTGTGCAAGTAAGTTGGGATGATGTGAATGCTTATTGTAAATGGGCCGGAAAAAGATTGCCAACAGAAGCGGAATGGGAATACGCATCAAGAGGTGGAAAATTAGATCAGGTGTATCCTTGGGGGAACGAACCTATTAATGAAGGAAAGCCTAAAGCAAATACCTGGGAAGGAAAGTTTCCTTATCTGAATCTGAAAAAAGATGGCTATGAACTTTTAGCTCCAGTAAAATCTTATTTGCCCAACGGATATGGTTTGTATGATATGGCGGGCAATGTTTGGGAGTGGTGCAGTGATTGGTATAAACATGATTACTATACCTCTTTAAAAGATTCAGCATCAAAAAATCCGCTGGGTCCAAATACAAGCTATGATCCGGATGAACCTTATACCCAAAAAAGAGTTTTACGTGGAGGGAGTTTTTTATGCAATGATGCGTATTGCTCAGGCTATAGAGTATCAAGAAGAATGAAAAGCAGTCCAGATACAAGTTTGCAGCACACAGGATTTAGATGTGTTCAAGATATTTCGAAATAATTATTTATATTTTTACTTTTAAATATGCAAAATATTCCTATCGTTGATTTGACAATCGTATTTATTTACCTGTTTGCAATGATTGGTATCGGATATTATTTTTCAAGAAAAAATAAAAATACGGATCAGTTTACAAAAGCTTCTGGACAAATACCAGGATGGGCCATTGGTATTTCTATCTATGCTACTTTTTTAAGCAGCAATACTTTTTTAGGAGTGCCTGGAAAGGCTTTTGGTAGCAATTGGAATGCATTTGTTTTTAGTATCTCTATGCCTTTTGCCGCTTGGGTAGCGTCTAAATATTTTATTCCCTTTTATAGAAATACAGGAGAGATTTCAGCTTATACCAATTTAGAAAAAAGATTTGGTGCATGGGCTAGAACCTATGCCGTAGTCTGTTTTTTGTTAACCCAATTTGCGCGTATGGGTTCTGTCTTTTTTGGAATGGCATTAACGCTTCAGGCATTGCTGGGTTTTTCTATGTCTTCAATCATGATAGTGATGGGTATTTGTATTATTATTTATACAGTTTTAGGGGGAATTGAAGCAGTTATCTGGACAGAAGTGGTACAGGGTATACTTAAAACACTTGGGGCAATATTAATTCTGTTGTTAATTATTTGGGAGATCCCTGGTGGCCTCACAACTGTTTATGATATTGCCAAATCAGAACATAAATTTAGTTTGGGAACAGCTGCCTTGAATTTTAAAGAAAGCAGTTTTTGGGTAGTTCTTTTTTATGGCTTTTTTATAAATCTAAATAATTTTGGGATGGATCAAAATTATGTCCAACGTTATCACACAGCGACCTCTAATAAACAAGCACGCAAGTCGGTTTGGTTATCTGTTTTTATATACGTACCAGCTTCCTTATTATTTTTTATTATTGGGACCTCTTTATTTGCCTATTACCAAATCAATCCAGCTATTGCAGATTCTTTGAAACACGCACTGGCACTAGAGAAACTAGGCGTAAATGCGAGTGCGCTAGATATTTCTAATTTTATGCATCAGCTTAGCCCCGAAGATTATGCCGATAAAGTGTTGCCTCATTTTATGGTTAACAAAGTACCTACTATTTGTTTAGGCTTATTGGTGGCAGCTATATTATCTGCAGCCATGAGTACTATTAGTTCTGGTATGAATGCTTCGGCTACTGTTTTTACAAAAGATATTTATAAAAGATATTTTTACCCACAATTATCGGATAAAAAGGAATTTGTGACGCTCTATGGAACAACTATTATAGTGGGTATCATTGGATTATTAGTGGGGTTATCTATGATAGGTATCAAAAGTATTTTAGATCTTTGGTGGGAACTGTCTGGAATTTTTTCAGGAGGTATGTTAGGCTTATTTTTATTAGGCATTATTAGTAAACAAACAAAAAATACAGAAGCATTCATTGCAGTAATTGTTGGTGTGATTGTGATAATATGGTTTAGTTTTTCAGACAAACTGGGCCCTGACTTATTTTATTTAAAAATTGCACTGCATAAAAATATGATCATTGTAGTGGGCACCTTAACTATTTTTTTTACTGGATTATTATTCACTAAAATAAAACAGTTAAGCAAAAAAAATAAACAATTATAAAAAGATGGAAAATAAAATATATACCTTGAGAATAATATGTTCTACCTATGAATAAATTAATAAAAATAGCAGCCTTATGTGCGCTAACAAGTCCCATTTTTGGTCAACAAATGACTGCTGAGTTTATTTATGAAACTGCGCCTTTTCCCTCTTGTCATGCAGCTACGATAGAAGAAACACCGCGTGGTATTATTGCTGCTTGGTTTGGAGGCACAGAAGAGCGAAATAAAGATGTAGGAATTTGGGCTAGTCGTTTAGAAAATGGAAAATGGACTGTACCAATGGAAATAGCCAATGGGGTTCAAAATGAAGTGCTGCGTTATCCAACTTGGAATCCCGTTTTATTTAAAATGCCTAATGCCGATTTAATTTTATTTTATAAAGTGGGCCCTTCTCCCTCTACCTGGTGGGGAATGCTAAAACGATCGAACGATAATGGACTAACTTGGTCATAAAGTGGGCCCTTCTCCCTCTACCTGGTGGGGAATGCTAAAACGATCGAAAGATAATGGACTAACTTGGTCAGAGGCTGAAAAGTTACCAGATGGCATATATGGACCCATCAAAAACAAACCCGTTTTACTCAATAACGGCACTTTATTATGTCCTACCTCCTCGGAAGACAAAGGGTGGCGCGTGCATTTTGAAATGACTAAAGATGCCGGAAAGACATGGACCCGATCGGAGGCAATCAATGATGGTAAAGAGTTTTCAGCAATTCAACCTAGCGTGCTATTTTTAAAAGATGGCAAACTGCAATTGCTTTGTCGTAGTAAAAATGGAGTGTTGTTAGAAGCTTTCTCTAATGACCTTGGTATTAGTTGGTCCGCATTAAAGACCACTTCGCTGCCTAATCCAAATTCTGGTACCGACGCCGTTACCTTAAAAGATGGCCGACATATTCTAGTCTATAACCATGTGACAAAGAAATCTAGTGCATGGGGAGGAAGTAGATCCCCTCTAAATGTGGTTATTTCTAATGACGGTCAAAATTGGAATGAAATTGCGATTTTAGAGAACACCCCCAAAGAAGAATTTTCCTATCCTGCCGTAATTCAGACAAAAGATGGTAAAATTCATATTGTATACACTTGGAATCGTAAGAAAATAAAACATGTGGCTATTCAACTATAAAAGATTAATTGGGCAGATGCTTATAAAATTAACTATGGATTTAAAATTTTACCAATTTCTTGATACATCAAATGAATCCCAGGAAGATTCATGCTGCCATGACTAAATCCCTGCAATTCAAATAGTGAAATGTTTTTATTCCCTGCTAATTTCATCATTCTTACAAAATAAGCATTCTCTTCATATCTGCCTAGTAATTCTAGTTCTCTATCGCCTGTAATATCAATAATGATTGGAGTGTTTGCTTTTATAAAATTCATTGGGGCATATTCGTCTATTACTGGTTGTATGTCTTTTATTTTATTTTCAGCTCTTATGGCAAAGTGCGTAATTACTTGAGGGCTTAAAGGAATGCAGGCTTTGATTTTATTATTAGAAATATTTTGCTTTGCCAACCAGGATTCATCCATAGTTAACATCATAGCTAAATAGCCGCCAGCGGAATGCCCCGATAAAAATATTTTACTAGTATCCCCACCATATTGCTGGATATTATTGAACACCCATGCTACAGAAGCTGCTGCATCTTCTATAATTACAGGGGATAGTACTTTAGGGCCTAATCTGTATTCTGCCGAGACAATTATAAATTTATCATTTTTTAATTCCTCGGGAATTGCTTTAGTCCCACGTGTTAAACCTCCTCCATGAAACCAAACAATTACTGGCAAAGATTTACTACTATTATTAGGGATATAAATATCCAATTTACATTGACTTTGTTTATAAGGGTCGTTGTCATTTTGAATGTAATAGGGAACGTTTAATACTTCCCTTTTTTGTGCAATAGTTATACTGCTATATAATACACACAAAAAAATTAATAGATACTTCATACGCATTTTTTTACTTTTTTAAATAAATTCTCAATAAATATAATAATTCATGACATTGCTTTTGGGCAGGCTCAACTCTTATTTCATTAGAGCGTTTAATTACATTATTCATTCCTCCGGTGATATTGATAAAAGAGGACTCACTAAATGTATTTTCTTCTAATAGAAAAATACGATTCGGTAATTTTTTTAATGGTTTTGTATAAACAGAATCTCCACTAATAATGGCATTGTCGTAATTAACTGCATATAAAATAGATTGATCAAAATATTTAAACCTGATAGGGTCTATGAATTGACTTAAAAAGTTTTCCTCCCTTAATTCTCTCGATTCTAATATTTTAGTAAAGTGACTATAGTTCTGTATGGCATTTATTAAATTATCATCCTCTATAAAGTTAAGCCTACCTGTATTTTTAACTTCGTCAAGCGCCATGTTATTAATATTTGGTATTGAACGATTAGAAATCTGACCTAGTAAAACATAGCTTTCTATTAAATGGCTTTTTAATTCTCCTTTTACATAATATTTTGAAATTATTTCGAATAAACTATCTATTTTTTTTCTTTTAGGTAATACGGTAGAAAAAAGAACTGAATCTTTTTGGATATTAAGGTATAAAGTGTTTAAACTTTTTTCTGTTTTCTGAATTTCAACTTGATGCTCTCTTATATTTTCTGCAAAAAAACCTAATGTTACCGCGGTAAATAAAAGTAAAAATTCAAGAATGTATTCAGACCATTTCTTTTTATGTGTAGGGTGGTGTGGGTGATGTACTTCCATATTTAATTAGAATTGATAATAATTTTAGTTTTCGTTTAAATCTTCATTTAACAATTTAGTAAGTTCTTTGTTTTTTTCTTCAAATAATTTCATTAAATATAAATATATACCTACTCTGTCAATTGCTTTTTGATTGTAAATAATAAAATCTTTGGTTAATAATGATTTTTCAAAAAGTCCATTTGATACGTATAATTTTTTTAAAATAGTTATTTTATCTGATTCAGCTCTTTCAATTATACTTGTAAGTCGTCCTCCAGGTTTTGGCAATGTGTTTACTGTATAATATTCTACAACATCGTCAAGTATTTTATTATTATCGATTAATTTAGATCCGAATACTTCATAATAGTTTGATATAGTACGTTTTAATTCTATAGAATTTATATTACTAAAGCTACCACTTGCAATTGTGTTTTTATAGGAAGAATTATTTATATAGAATGAAGTTCCAAATGTAATGCTATCACTTAGTAATAATGCTTTTTCTAAATATTCATTTTTTGATATTTTATTGAGCTGAAACTCTACAAAAACTTCATTCAATCTATTTAAATAAATAAAAGCATTCTTATACTCTAGAATTCTTTCTTGCAGTAATACTGAGTCTTTCTTTAAATCAAGTACAACTGATTGTAGGTTTTGATGTGTTTTATGCTCTACTATCTGATGTTCTCTTACGTTTTCTGCAAAAAAACCTAATGTAACAGCGGCAAATAACATTACAAATTCAATAATGTATTCAGACCATTTCTTTTTATGAGTAGGGTGGTGTGGGTGATGTACTTCCATATATTATAATTAAAATTCTTTTTTATTCAATTGAGAAAGAAGTCTTGTGTTTAGCTCCTTAGCTGTTTGCATTACGTATAGATAATAGCCACATCTACTCTCAATTTTATTTACTAACAATCTAAATTCTGGATCAATAATTTTTTTTCTTAAAGCAGGAATATATTTAAAATCTTCTACCTGCATAGAACTTGATCTTGTCTGGAAGGGTAATTTTTCATTTGAATTAATAACAAATCCAAATCCAAAAGTTTTGCCAACAAATTCATTATAGTCATTGTCTAATAATGTATTGTTCACAACTAATTTGCCATATAAAGATTCATAATACTCTGCAATAAGCTTTTTTGTTTCATTATTTTTAATAAAACTTAAACTACCAGAGGAAATTGTATTTTTATATGAAGCATTGTTAATAAAGAGGGCTACACTAATTGAAGTATTTAAATATGTGTTAACTACTGAATCTATTAGCTTATTTTCATTCATTTCCTGATGACTAAATGCAAAAGACAAGTCTTTCATCTTCTCAAATTTTACCAAAGTATTATTGTATTCATTTATTCTTTTATTAATTTGAACTGAATCTTGTTTTAAATCATCAATCATAGCGATCAAATTCTGATTCTTATGATTATCAATAATTTGATGTTCTCGTAAGTTCTCTGCAAAAAATCCCAGTGTAACGGCTGCAAATAACATTACAAATTCAATAATGTATTCAGACCATTTCTTTTTATGTGTAGGGTGGTGTGGGTGATGCACTTCCATATTTAAAAATTATAGTTGAAAATAAGGTAATGTTTCCAATTTCAACCTTTAAGCACATTAAGCTTTAGTCTCCAAGTTGTGGTGCAAAATCTGGTGCAATCTTTTCAGAGATGTACCCCAAACAAAAAGGGTCTATGAAAATGACTTCATAAACCCTTCAAATACAGTTTTTTATGCTGTGGGCCCACCAGGGCATGATCCTGGGACCCCCTGATTATGAGTCAGGTGCTCTAACCAACTGAGCTATAGGCCCGCATCTTTCGATGTAGGCGGCAAAAGTACTAATTTTTAACCTTTTTTAAAGGTATCTACCCTTTTTTTCTGCTATTTTTGCGCCATGAAGAAAGTTATTTTATCAGCAGTTTCTATTTTATTCTTTGGCATGTTTTTAAATGCCCAAACAGCAGCCACTACAGGGAGTAAAAAATTAGACCTTACAGGCCGCCCAGCCGATCATCTTATGTTCCAATTTGGTGCCGATACTTGGACAAACACTCCCGACAGCGTTAATCTAGGGGGTGGTTTTAGCCGACATTTCAATATGTACTTTATGTACGACAAACCTTTTTCAACAAATCCCAAATATTCTGTTGCCTTTGGTGGTGGTTTAGGTACTAGCAATATGTTCTTTGATAATCGTACTTATGTCGATGTAAAATCTACATCTAATACTTTGCCCTTTCGTAAAATAGATGCAGCCGCGAATCATTTTTCTAAATTTAAAGTAACTACTATTTATTTTGAAGCACCCGTAGAGTTAAGATATTTTAGCGACCCTGCGCATCCGGGTAAATCTTGGAAAGCCGCTGCAGGCTTTAAGTTGGGCACTTTATTAAGGTCTTACTCTAAAGGTAAAAATATGGTAAGCAGTGCTGGTACCTCTATTAATGGTAAGACATACATTCAAAAAGAACAAAACAAACGTTTCTTTAACTCAACCAGTATTGCTTTAACAGCAAGAGGAGGTTATGGTATATTTTCTCTAGACGTAGGCTATCAAGTAAACGGCGTTTTGCGTGATAGTTATGGTCCAGTGATGAATAAATTTTCTGCAGGCTTCACTATTAGTGGCTTATAGTAATTAATATAATATTTATTAAACCCTCTTTTACGGAGGGTTTTTTTATGGACCTAATGGATTAGCCTATCTTTGTAAAAACAAGTAAAGTTGATAGAGAAAAAGAAAATATTTAAGAAAGAAGAGAAGTCGGTACTAGTGAGTGTCATACAGAAAGATCAAACTGAAGCACAGGTAGATGAATACTTAGATGAATTAGCTTTTTTAGCGGAGACAGCGGGCGCTAAAACTTTAAAATCGTTCAAGCAAAGACTACCGCATCCCGACTCCAGAACTTTTGTGGGTAAGGGTAAGTTAGAAGAAATAAAACAATATGTTGCGCAGAAAGATATCGACGTAGTTATTTTTGATGATGAATTATCGGGCTCTCAAATTACCAATATTGAAAAAGAAGTAAAGTGCAGAGTCATTGATAGAAGTGATTTAATCTTAGACATATTTGCGGCGCGTGCAAGAACGGCGCAAGCTAAAGTACAAGTGGAGTTAGCGCAGTACCAATATATATTACCCCGCTTAAAAGGTATGTGGACGCACTTAGAAAGACAAGGTGCGGGTATTGGATCAAGAGGTCCGGGGGAAACTGAAATTGAAACCGACCGTCGTATTGTAAAAGATAAAATTTCTTTACTACGCAAACGCTTACTTGAAATTGATAAGCAAGCATTCACACAAAGAAAAGAAAGAGGAGAGTTTATTCGTGTGGCGCTAGTGGGTTATACCAATGTGGGTAAGAGTACCATTATGAATTTAGTAAGCAAGAGCGATGTGTTTGCTGAAAATAAATTGTTTGCCACCCTTGATACCACTACGCGTAAAGTAGTTTTTGAAAACACGCCTTTTTTATTAAGTGACACGGTTGGGTTTATTAGAAAACTCCCACATCATTTAGTAGAAAGTTTTAAAAGTACTTTAGATGAAGTAAGAGAAGCCGATGTGCTTTTACATGTAGTAGATGTTTCTCATGCGCAGTATGAAGACCAAATTGGTGTGGTGAATAAAACCTTACAAGAATTAAAAGCGTTTGATAAACCTATCATTACCATTTTCAATAAAATGGATTTATACTTCAATAAAATGGATTTATACAAAGAGAAATATTTTGATGAGTGGGTGAGTGATGAAGTCAAACAAGATTTACTCATTGAATTAAAAGATAAGTGGAACGCAATTACCAATAACCAGGCCGTTTTTATTAGCGCCATTGAAAAACAAAA
>Ga0208027_1000219_pt1 | contig 13225 bp, 11 predicted proteins | sample Colrivmet1563A02_FD_187685 | JGI IMG/M metagenome (GOLD analysis project Ga0208027, IMG submission 187685) | Estuarine microbial communities from the Columbia River estuary - metaG 1563A-02 (SPAdes) (version 2) | ecosystem: Environmental > Aquatic > Marine > Intertidal zone > Estuary | place...
AAACAATAATCCGTTCTATTATATACAAAATTTCAGATTTATTAAAAGAAGGTGTTAATCCAAATGATATAAATGTTATTGCACAATTTACTTCTTTAACTAGAAATTCATTTTTTATAACTCCAGAAAAATATCAAAAAGCTAATCCAGCTTTAAGATTTCAAAAAAATACCGAAAGTTGGCCACATACTGTTGATTATTTAATAAATGGTAAAGATAAAGTATCACCATATCAACAAGGATATTTTCATTTGACAGGTGGATATAATATGACAGAAAATCCTATAAATTTAGATACATTTATTTGGAATTATCATCAAAATCTTCTATCATATGATGAAAGATATTTTGAGTGGTTTGAATATATTTGTATGTTATTAGATTTTTGTAAATCAAATGGTATTGATAATATTAAATTTTTTACTATGAGTAATAATTTTAGTAAAAAATATTTAGAAGAAGGAAAAACGCCACCATTTTATCATACACCAAAATCAAAATCAGTATATGAATGTATTATAGAGAATAAAGATATTTGTGATACATGGGAACAAAAAGATTTACATTTTAATAATTCATATGTAAAAACATATGCAGATAAAATAGATTTTAAAAAATACTTTTGGTTTTATGAAGAAAATTTCGTACATTTGTATGGTGGAATTATAGAATGGAGTATTAGAAATTTTGACTCTAATATAGATGGTGAATTACCAAATGTATTATGGAGAGAAATGAATTTTATGAATGTAGATGAACAAAAAAAATATTTAGAAAAAAGTTGGTATGGACACACATCGGCCATATTAACTAAAAAATTCGTAAATGATGTAGTTCTTAATTGGGAAATATTTAAATAAATTATTATGAAAAAAACAGACAAGGTTTTAGTTACAGGAGCAAGTGGATTTATAGGTTCACACTTATTAAGGTTGTTACACGAAAAAGGTTACCGAAACCTCCGTTCAACATCATTCAGTAGAGATTTGAGAAACGATTTCGAAGGAACATCGGAAGTAGAACACATTAAAGGAGATTTACAAAATGCAGAGTTTTGTGAACTAATCAGTAAAGATGTAGATGTTGTATTTCATTGTGCAGCAAACACATCAAATGCATTAGATACTAAATTTAATCCATTATTACACGTTACTCCAAATGTGGAGATGAATGTAAACTTAATGGAACAAAGTTGGAAAAACAAAGTTAGAAAGTTTTTATTTATATCATCTAATACAACTTACCCTGATATGGGTAGTGAGTTTTGTACCGAAGATATTAATGTCCATGCAACTCCAATGTTACCAGTTTATAAAGCAGTTGGTGGAATGAAAAGATATGGTGAAATGTTATGTGATTTCTTTTCAAATCAAATCCATAATCCAATGCAATGTGTAATCATCAGACCTTCAAATGCATTCGGCCCTAATGATAAATTTGATTTTGAAAAATGTCACGTTACTCCTGCAAATATCAGAAAAGTAGCAGATGGTTTAAATCCAATCCCAATTTGGGGTGATGGTACGGAAGTAAGAGATTTATTACATGTTGAGGATATGGCAGAAGGAATATTGTGGGTTGCAGAATCAACTAATGAATATGGTATATACAATGTATGTTATGGTAGTGGTTATAGTGTTAATGAGGTCTTAAATTGGTTAAAAGAAATGGATAATAATACAAACCCAGTTGAATATGTAAATAATAAAGCACCTATGATTCCGGTTCGTTTATTATCATCCGAAAAGGTAAATAAACTTGGATGGAAACCAAAAAGAGATTTAAAAGAAGCTCTTAAAGAAACTTTAGAATGGTATAAAGTAAATAAACATTTATATAATCCAAATTCAAAACCATAGTGAAAGATATAATCTTTGCAGGATGTTCTTACACTTGGGGGCAAAGTCTGTGGTACGAAGCAAACTTTCCAAATGATAATCACCCAAGAGATGGATTTTTCTACGGAAATAAAGTTTGTGAAGAATGTTATGAATATATTGTAGAAAATAGATTTGCAAATCAAGTTGCAAAATATTTTAAAAAGAATGCATTAGTAGCGGCTACCAATGGAGGTGACCTGATACAAAGTATTAATTTTGTTAAAAATAGAATTTCAGAAAATACTTTTAATGGTAGAAAAACAGAATTAGTAATATTTCAAACTACACAATTTGTTAGACACGATTCTTTAATTGATTATCAAATAGAAATGTTAGAAAATTTAGTTCTAGATTTAGAAAAACAAAATGTACCTATTAGATTTGTACATTGGATTTGGCCTGATTTGACACAAAATGAAATTGACTTATATATAAGTGGTGTAAATACAAATTGGGGAAAACTGGCTCCAAGGTTTAGTAAAAACAAAATACCAGTAATAAAAGATGCAATGCCACCAAATGATTCTAATAAATTGGCATCGGAAATAATACGAAGTAGAACAATAAAATTAAATGGTAATTTTAATTTTCAATATATAACGGAAATCGGTATGGCAACTAAAAGAAATGATTATAATAAAATAAAAGATTATACCATTTATGGTAAATTTGGTATGCCAAAAGATGCAGTAGCACCGGATACTCACTTTAGTCAAGAAGGACATAATTTTATAGCGCAAGAAATAATAAAACATTTAGAAAATGAACAACCCAGAATATTCTCCATATAAAGATGCATTAACAAATGCGATGACGGAGTTAGCTAAATTAGAAGATACGATTTTTATAGGACAACAAATAGTTTATGCCGGTAACCCAATGAGTACAACTTTGACAGAGGTACCAAAGGAAAAAATGATTGAAGTTCCTGTTATGGAAGAAACACAATTAGGAATGAGAATGGCTATCACTGGAAAAACAGTTGTAACATTCTATCCTCGTTGGGATTTTATAGTATCCGCAACAAATCAGTTAGTAAACCATTTAGATAAGTTTCAATTAATGACGGAAAAAAAAGTTAATATAATTATTAGATTGGGAAAAGGTTCTGATAAACCATTAGACCCCGGTCATCAACATAAAGGAAATTATTTTGAAGAATTTAAATCTATTTGTAAAAATATAGAATTTCACGATTTAAAAACTCCCAACGATATTGAATTGGCATACAAATATGCAACCAAAGAGGGTGGTATACATGTATTAGTAGAATATCCTGAATTATATTATAGTTAATGAAACAATTTATTTTAAAAAAAGGTAAAGTCATTTATGATGAAATATATGATGGTGGTGGAAGTTCTTTTGGTATTAACGCACTAAAAGACGAAAAAGTAAAATCAGTCATAAAAAAAGGAAACATATTAGAAATGTGTTCAGGTCCAGGCTTTATGGGATTTTATTTAAACTTTGAAGGATATGCGGATTATTTAATTTTATCCGATATAAACGATGCACATGATTCATATATTAAAAAAACAATTGAAGAAAATAATTTAACAAATACTAAATTTATTCAATCGGACGGATTTAAATCTTTTTACATTCATAATAATTTTGATACAATAATTATGAATGCACCACACTATTCATCACCCAGAAATGGTGGATATGTTAATAGAGAAGAGGAACTAATTTGTTTAGATTTAGATTTAGAATTTCATAAACATTTTTTTAAATATGCTAAAAATTATTTAAAAAAAGATGGAGTAATTATATTAATTGGAAATATGGGTGGAATAAAACCAGAAGAAATAATTGATTTAGCCGGAAATGATTATAATTGTAAATTAATTGCATGTAACAGATATGGTTGGATTAGAGATTCTAGATTTTATGTTTTAGAAATAAAATTAAATGGATAATAAATTAGAAAAATTAATTTTAGGATACGATATTTTGTTTCCTTATTGTGAAGTTCCAAATTGTTTGGACCCGAACGATTTACAATTTGCAAAAGATTGTGATTATTATTATGATAATTCTCAAACATATTTTAAAGAAAAATTAAATAAAGAATGGTATATTCATAATGGTAGATTTATGGTTCATTTAAACGATGAATCAGGCCACCCTGGATATTTTGCAATAGATAAAAAATCTACATATGATATTATTAAAGATAGGGAAAGAGGAAAAAATTATGATTGGTATTATTTAATAGAAGCGTATGGTGATTTTGATAATTTTTTAGGTTTATCAAATTCAAACACACAACCTTTTAGTGAATTTATTCCATCACATACTTTAAATGAATTAAAAAATTATAATGGTAAATTGATTATTAATTTTGCAATAGATGGTGGTTTATCTACATTAAAAGTTGACAGATTATATGAATGTCTTTTAAATTTAAATATTCCAAAAGAAAAAATAATAATATTACATAATGATTTTAATTTAGAAAAATTAATGAAACCAATTTTTGGTGAATATATGCCAATATTAATTCACTATTGTTGGTCATTGAATTCTAAATCAGAAGAGTATTTCAAAAAAACACATCAAGATGAATTTCATTTTTGGCATACGGCCGATAGAAAAACAAATTATAGTTTTTTAACAAATGACGAATGTAAAGATTTATCCAAAAAAACTCATAAATTTTTAAATTTAAATAGAAGATTAAGAATTCATAGAATAGATTTATTGTATTTTTTATGGAAAGAAAATATGTTGGATGATGTGTTAATAAGTTATGATAGTAAATTATTTACACATGATGGATTAGATATGATAAGAAAAAAGTTATCCATAGAAGAATGGAATGATTTTTATCATTATATCGTACACACATCTCCTAGAATTGTTGATTACTATGATATAGAAAGTATTTGGGGATATGGATTTGAAACAAAAGAAATATATGAAAAATCATTGATATCAATATTATCTGAAACATTTTTTTATGAAGAAAGTGGGTACTTGAGTGAGAAAATTTGGAAACCAATAGCACATGGCCACCCATTTATTTTAATCGGCCCACAAAATTCTTTAAAATTTATTAAAAAAGAATTTGGTTTTAAAACATTTCATCCGTTTATAAATGAAGCATATGATGCAATTGAAGATGGCAATTTAAGAATGGAAATGATTCAAAAAGAAATAAAAAGATTAAATAGTTATTCATTAGAAGAATTAAAAAAAATAGTAGAACAAGTTATACCGATTATATTACATAATAAACAAAAATTACTAGAATATGGAAAAAAATCTATACCATTAGATTATGTTCATTATTTAAGAATAACTGGAAAAACGGAAGAAGCGGAAAAAATATTCAATAAACAAAATCAATTATTATGAAAAATCCAATCAAATTGTTAAAAAAGTGGTATGAAAACTACAAGATGAAAAAACGAATCCAAAAGAAATTAGAAGAATTAAAAAAAAGAGACCCATTCGTTTATAAGAATTTCTAATAATTTAGAATATTTATAGTTATGAATTCATTATTAGAAGCAGATAAACCAAAAGTTACACAATCAATAATCATTTATGGTGGTCGTTTTCAACCATTTCATAAAGGACATTATGCAGCATACCAAAATTTAGTATCAGAATTTGGAAAGGCAAATGTATATATTGGAACATCTAACGATACAAGTTCGGACAAATCACCTTTTACATTTAAAGAGAAAAAAGAAATTGCAACTAAGATGTTTGGTATACCAGCATCTAGATTTGTCAAAGTAAACAACCCTTACAGACCCGTAGAGATACTTTCTAAATACGATGGTAAGATTACACAATATATTGCAGCAGTAGGAGAAAAGGACGCCAGTAGGTTAAAGAGTGGATATTTCAAACCATATAAAGGTAAAGCTGGATATGGTTATGATGAGGTTGGTTATTACTATCCAGTACCTGCAGAAGCAAATCCAATTAGTGGTACGGATGTTAGAAAAAAATTAGGAAGTTCAAATAAAGAGGTAGCTAAAAAGTTTTTCTTAAAAGCATATCCATCATTTGATAAAGATATTTTTAAAATGATTACTACAAAATTAAACGAAAATGGAATGCCAGGTGGAATCGGTGTTGGATTGGTTTTGCCAGGTGGATATATCAATGGTGCATCAACAGGTTCTAAAAATGAAATTATAGGTGAAATTGAAAAAGATGTAAACGAATTTATAACACAATATTTTAATGAAGGTATTTCCGAATCAAAAGAAAATTCAATAAATCATTTTGTAGAGTATGCAACTAAAAAATTAAAGTTAAACGAAACTCCAAAAATTACTTTATTAAGTGGTAGAGAATATTCAGAAGCAAAAACCAGTTTAGGTGGGTATAATCCAATGTCTAAAGAAATATATGTTGCAATAGAAGGTAGATTAACTGCGGACATACTTAGAACTCTTGCGCATGAGATGGTTCATAGAAAGCAAGATGAGTTGGGTTTAGTAAAAGATGAAATCAAAGATGGTGCAACAGGTTCTCCAATTGAAAACCAAGCACACGCAGTAGCCGGTATCTTAATGAGAAATTATGGTAAGATAAATAAACAAATCTACAACGAAGATATTAGTATGGATGTGGATAAAGGTGATACCGTATTGATGGGTAAATTCAAAAACAAAAAAGTAGTTGTAAAAGATATTGATAAGGATGACTACGGAATGCCAACAATTAATGGTAAGAAAGCAGCAACATTTAGATTAGGTGATAAAGGACAAAATATATTCAAAAAAGATGAAAATATTGATGAAATGAAATCTACGGATATACATTTTATGAATATGATAAAACTATATAGAGATTCAACCTTCAGAAAAAGAATCAATGCATATCTTTTTGGTAAACCAAATCAAAATAATCCAAACGCAGTAGCAAAAGCACTTCGTAATATGGGATATGATGAAATAACTCAAATGGAAAAAGAATTAAATCTTAAACCAGATTTGAATGAATCATTATTATTAGAAGGTGGTGCATACGGACATATGTCACACCCGTTTGATGATATGGATTTAACGTTTGGTGATTTAAAAGATATTATTTCAAAAGCACTTAATGGTGATTTAGGTGTAGTTAGAGAAAAAACCGACGGACAAGCATTAGCAATCAGTTGGAAAAATGGTAGATTGATTGCAGCTAGAAATAAAGGTAATTTAGCAAACGCCGGAGCAAACGCAATGGGTATAGAAGATGTTGCATCTAAATTTGGTGGTAGAGGTGGTTTAACAGATGCATACAATTTTGCAATGAAAGATTTATCTGCAGCAATTAGTGGGTTATCAGAAGCACAAAGAAAAAAGATATTCAACGAAGGTAAATGTTTTATGAATTTAGAAGTTATATGGCCAAAATCGGTTAATGTGATTCCTTATGGTCAAGCACTTTTAGTTTTTCATAATACAACTTGTTATGATGAAAAGGGTGTGGCAATTGGGGCGGATGGTGGAGCAGCGGGAACTTTGGCAGGAATGATTAAGCAAGTCAACGCAGACATTCAATCTAAATATACAATACAAGGCCCTCCAATAACATCAATACCAAAATCAGATGATTTGAGTTCAAAGCAAGGTAAGTATTTATCAAGACTTAAAAAACTACAATCGGAATTTGGATTAAAAGATTCCGATAATGTTGCAGACTATCATCAAAGTTGGTGGGATTGGTGGATTACATCAAACGCACCTATTAAGGTTGATAAACTTACAAAAGAAGCATTAATTAGAAGATGGGCATTTGGTGATAAAGGATTTAGATTAAATACAATATCAAATTTAGAATTACAAAAATGGGCAATTGACCATGATAAAGTAAATGTTGTAAAACAACAAAAAGATAATATTAAACCATTTGAAGAAATATTTTTAGGTGTAGGTGCAGATGTATTGGAATTTGTTGGTAGTGTATTAACAGTTCACCCTGAGAAAGCAATTAGAGCAATGAAACAAAAATTTGCATCAGTTGCATCACAGGTTAGAAGTGGTGGCAATCCTGCACAAATACAAAAATTAAAATCAGAATTAGAAAGATTAAATCAATTGGGTGGTATTGAAAAGATAGTAGCAAATGAGGGATTAGTATTTGTTTATAATGGTAAAACATATAAACTCACAGGTACTTTTGCACCATTGAATCAAATACTTGGCATTTTTTACTCTTAATTTGATATATATTATAATAATAAACAGTTACAAAAAGGAAGATTAGTATGGCAAAAAGAAAAAGTTTTGATGAAAAATCAAAAGGAATGCACAAAACCCGTAAATTAATTATAGATACGGTATTTGGCAGAGAGGACACTACTCAAAAAGTTTTTGGTTATGAAAAAGAAACCGAACAAAAAAGAGAAGTTGGTGAAACGTGGACGGATAGTGATGGTAAAGAATGGAGACAAGAGAAGGGATTTAAGACAGTCGTTACTGAAATGGACGATGTTAGAGATTTCTTACATAAATTAAGTCATTGTTCTTCGGAAGATTGCAAAACCGTTCCATATAGTTGGGCAGATAAAAAGTTAATTAGTAAAACTGGAATGTGTGCAACTTGTTTGGCAAAATTTGAAATGAACTTGAGAGCAGACGGAACATTTCCTTTTTATGAAGATTATAAAATAACAAATAATAAACTTGCATATGTAAGGGATTATAAGGATAAAATGGAAGAGGCTTTGGGGGGTGTAAAACAACAAATGGAAATAATTACCGAAGATGGTAAAGTTGAAAAGTGGGAATGGCAAGTAGATATTGAAAAAGTAAAAGAGGATTTAAAAAAAGATATTGATGGTGCATTCGAGGCCATTGAATTATTAATAGAAAGAAAACGATTATTAGAAGAAAAATTGGTTGAATTAAATCATCCAGAATTAATTAAAAAATAAAAAATATGAAAAAATTATTAAATTTAAAAAACATTGCAATCGCATTATTGATTGTAGTAGTAGTTTTCCAACAATGCGGTGGAAACAAAAAAGGAACTGGCGAAATTGTAAAAGTTGATGGTAAAAAGTATGAACTTATTAAACATGAAATTGATACAGTTGAAGTGGTTAAGACAAAAGTAGTAACTAAAAAAGGTGAAGATATTTACCATGAAACAATTGTAGAGAAGGAAGTAATTATTCCTACAATTGTTGATACCGCAGCATTACTAAAAGATTTTTTTGCAAAAAACATTTACAAAGATACATTAAATTTACCAGATAGTTTAGGAATTGTATCTTTAATTGATACTATTACTCAAAACAAAATATTTGGTAGAACTTTTAACGCAAGTGTTAAACAAAGAACTATTAAAGAAACAACAATTGTAAAAGAATTACCAAAGACCAAAGTATTTTATGGTTTGGAAGGTGGATTCAATAAAGCGGATGTTGTATCTCATTTGGGATTGGGTGTTTTAATTAATACAAAGCAAGATAAGATATTCCATTTAGGTATTGGTGCAGCAAATAGAACAACCGATGGTACAAGTGGAGCATTGTCACCTTACATTGGTGGTGGTGTATATTGGAAGATTAAATTCAAAAAATAATGGGAGTTCAAGGGCAACCTAAGAAATCATTAAAAGAAATAATAGCTGAAGAATATCGTAAATGTGCATTAGACCCCATTTACTTTATGAAGAAGTATTGTGTTATTCAGCACCCGGTGAGAGGAAAAATACCCTTTCACCTTTATCCTTTCCAGGAAGAGTGTTTAACGGATTTTAAAGAAAATAGATTAAATATCATTCTTAAATCCCGTCAGTTGGGTTTATCAACATTATCTGCAGGATTTATTCTTTGGAAAATGTTATTCAACCAAGACTTCAATGCTTTGGTAATTGCAACGAAAGTAACTGTTGCTAAGAATCTGGTGGAGAAGGTAAGAGTTATGCACGACTTACTTCCTGTATGGTTAAGAGATGGTGGTAACAGTTCGGTAGAAGATAATAAACTTTCCCTTAAATTAAAAAATGGTTCACAAGTAAAAGCAATTGCAAGTTCTCCAGACGCAGGTCGTTCGGAAGCATTGTCATTGTTAGTTGTGGATGAAGCTGCATTCATTAGAGATATTGATGAAATTTGGTTGTCAGCACAATCTACATTATCAACGGGTGGTTCTGCAATTGTATTATCTACTCCGAATGGTGTGGGTAACTGGTTCCATAAAATGTGGGTTGATGGTGAGAGTGGTGCAAACGGATTTAATAATATAAATTTACATTGGACTGTTCATCCTGAAAGAAATCAATCATGGAGAGATGAACAAACTCGTATATTGGGAGTAAAGGGTGCTGCACAGGAATGTGATTGTGACTTTGTGGGTTCAGGTGATACTGTAATTGACCCGGCATTATTAACATGGTATAAAGACACATATGTAATGGACCCGATTGAAAAAAGTGGGTTTGACGGAAATTATTGGAAATGGGAACATCCTAATTACAATAGAGCATATATGGTAGTTGCCGATGTCGCTAGAGGTGATGGTTCGGATTATTCTACATTCCAAGTTATTGATATTGAAGATAGTTCACAGGTTGCAGAATATAGAGGTAAAATTGAAACAAAAGATTTTGGAAACTTTTTAGTAGCAGTATCCACAGAATGGAATAATTCACTATTAATTATAGAAAACTCAAATGTAGGATGGGCAACTATCCAACAGGCGATTGATAGAGGATATGGTAATTTATTCTATATGAGTAATGACCTAAAATATATTGATGTTGAAAAACAAATGTCTAATAAGTTTTATAGAGACGAAAAGAAATTGGTTGCAGGATTTGGAACAACGATAAAAACAAGGCCACTTATAATTTCTACATTAGACACATACATAAATGGTAAAGATATTTTAATTCGTTCTCAAAGACTTATAGATGAATTATTTACATTTATTTGGAGTGGTGGCAGAGCCGAAGCAATGAAGGGATATAATGATGACTTAACAATGGCAATGGCAATTGGACTTTGGGTTCGTAATACAGCACTTCGTTTAAAACAAGAAGGTATTGATTTAACAAAAACAATGTTAAATTCAACACAGGTAAGTCAATATACTGGTTTTGTTTCATCGGGACATCTTAAACAAAATCCTTATGAAATGGATATGGGTAAAAAGGGAGTAGAAAATTTAACTTGGTTATTGGGATAATTATATATTTATATAGTGAAACTATTCTAAATGAACGAAGACTTAAATAATTGGTTTAAAGAAAAATGGGTAAACATCGGCAAAAAAGTTGATGGCAAACACCCGCCATGTGGAACTTCGGGAGAAAAAAGGGGTTATGCAAAATGTGTTCCTGCAGCAAAAGCAGCCGGAATGAGTAAAAAAGAAAAAGAAAGTGCCACTCAAAGAAAAAGAGCTGCACAAAATGATGCAGGGAGAGGTGGTAAGGATAGTAGTGGACAAGGTAAGAAACCAATATATGTTTCAACAAAACCAAAAAATGAAACTATGAATATAGAAGAAAGACTAAATTTATTTTTAGAAAAGAATTGCCCAACAGACCCAGGTAAATGGTCGGCAAGTAAATCAGCTGCAAAATCTAAGTTTGATGTTTATCCATCTGCATATGCAAACGGATGGGCAGCAAAAAATTATAAATCAAAAGGTGGTAGTTGGAAAACCTGCAGCGAAAATGTAGTAAACGAAGTAACGGGTAGAGAAGCAAAAGAAATTGCTAAATTGACGGGTACGCGTGATAGTATAGTACAAAAATTTATAGATGATTTTAATTTGAATGCTAAAAACCTTTTTAACTTTATAGCTAAAGGAAAAGAAAAAGTTAGAAAAGATTTCGCAACTGCAATGTCAGGTAGACCTGGTAATAGATATCAAGGTGATTTCGTAGGTATGTTTGGTGAAGGTATATTAAACGAAGCTTGTTGGGAAGGATATAAACAAGTAGGTGGTAAAATGAAAAATGGTAGAATGGTTCCAAATTGTGTTCCAATAAGTGAAGAGGTTGATACTGATTACGATGAATTGGATGTAGAGCCTGAAGAGATTGAAGATTTTATTGAATTTTTAAAAGCATATAAAAACACTTTAGCTGAAGCCAATTGTGGTTGTGTTTATGAAGCTGAATATCAAGGTAGAGAAGTTAAGTTGGGTAAACCAATGCAAGGTGATGTTAAGAAATTCAAAGTGTATGTAAAAAATCCTGCAGGGAATATAGTTAAGGTAAACTTCGGCCAAAAAGGAATGAAAATTAGAAAATCAAATCCCGCAGCTAGAAAATCATTTAGAGCAAGAATGAATTGTGATAATCCAGGCCCAAGACATAAAGCAAATTATTGGAGTTGTAGAAAATGGTAATATTTGGAAATACCAAATATTTTTCGTATATTTAGAAAAATAGAATTATATAAAATGGCAGACAAATCAATATTTAGTAGGTTACAGAAATTATTTTCAACAAACACTATTGTCCGTAAAACGGCCGACGGTGTAAAAGTTATAGATACGGATGAGTATCAAAATATGACTACAAACTTAGTTGACCGCTTTATGAAAATGAAAGTGTCAAACTATGGTGCAGGAGCAACTCAATCTTCAATGGCATATCAACAAGTTAGAATTGATTTGTTTAGAGATTACGATTCAATGGATATGGACCCGATTTTGTCATCCGCATTAGATGTTTATTCGGATGAGTGTACGGCTAGAAATGAAATGGGTAATGTATTAAAGATACATCATGAAGATGACCAAATTAAACAAATATTAGAAAATTTATTTTACGATATATTAAATGTAGAATTTAACTTATGGCCATGGACTAGAAACTTAGTTAAATATGGTGATTTCTTTTTACAATTAGAAATAGCAGATAAATTAGGTATTGTAAATGTAATGGCGTTATCAACATACGAAGTTAGTAGAGTAGAAGGATTTGATCCAGAAAATCCACAAAGAGTTAAATTTATATATGCACCATACCAAAACCCATCGAGTGGATATGGTCAAACTCCAAAGAAAGAATTTGAGAACTATGAAATGGCACACTTCCGTTTAAATTCGGATTCAAACTTTTTACCTTACGGAAAATCAATGATTGAAGGTGGTAGAAGAGTTTGGAAACAATTGATGTTAATGGAAGATGCTATGTTAATTCATAGAGTAATGAGAGCTCCTGAAAAGAGAATATTCAAAATTGATGTGGGTAATATTCCACCAAATGAGGTTGATAACTATATGCAGAAGATTATCAATGGTTCAAAGAAAGTTCCATTTGTAGACGAAAGAACTGGAGATTACAATTTGAAATACAATATGCAAAATCTTGTTGAAGATTATTATATGCCAGTTCGTGGTAATGATAATGGTACTTCAATT
>Ga0208027_1000233_pt1 | contig 12715 bp, 16 predicted proteins | sample Colrivmet1563A02_FD_187685 | JGI IMG/M metagenome (GOLD analysis project Ga0208027, IMG submission 187685) | Estuarine microbial communities from the Columbia River estuary - metaG 1563A-02 (SPAdes) (version 2) | ecosystem: Environmental > Aquatic > Marine > Intertidal zone > Estuary | place...
CCGCTATTTTGATTCTGATTACGACCCTTGTTTGACCTACGAGGCTTGGCACATTTGCGAATGACCTCAATTTGTTTAATAATGATGTTTTGGAGTTTAGAGGGGATCTGCTCATTGTTTCTGATAATTACCGCAAGATTGGTAATCTCTTCTTCAAGATTTCGCTTCTTCATTTTATAAAGGATTGTGCTTCTTTAAACCATTTATAGGTTGTTATTATTACAACCGCCTTATTGGTTAAAACATGGTCTAATATCAATTAGGTAGCTGGAGTTGGTTTTATATGATATTCGATAACTACTTGCAAGTTACCTGCTGTGACTGGATGTTCTAGGACAATATTAATGTTACTTTGAAGGAGAACTAGGGTCTTTGTATTCTTACCATCGGCTGCATTTGAGACGAACTCGCGGCAACCACCTACTCGTTCGTTGGCAATGAGAGCAGTCGTGTTCTCGATAAGGGGTGTCATAATGCTTCCATTGAGCTGACCCAGACCAATTGAAAAGGTACCCCTGGTTGCAAAGCCATTGTGTGCAAAGAACTCAACCTTGTCTATAATGGCATTGGCAGGGATGAGAGCAAGGTTCTGATCAGTGGTCATCTTCCTACTTGTTGTGGAAGCGGTGTTAACCAGAGAGACAGTTCCACTGGCGGAACGTGGTGTGAAGCATTGTATCACCTCACGCTTACTAGTAGATGGTTGGGGAACTGGATGGGTCCCGGTTATAACAGGGAGTAGCTGATCGTTCCCGCAGCATTTGCTACACGCAACAAGAGCATGATTCTTATTTGACATGATGCTGGATTTCATTCCAAACGAAGGAGCTTGATTCATGGTTTTTTATTCTGAAATGGTTACCTTAAGTACATCATTGATGAAAATTCAATAGATAAATAACTTGGTAAATAAAGTGTATTTATTTTAACATATAATTCGTGTTAAAATATCAAGGATATCCTGGTTCAAAATATAATGATCAATAATAAGTGAGATTGCTGGGAATGTTTTTCACAACAACCACATAATTATCATCTCCCTCAATCCCAGGGAGAGGGATCATATCTCGATCTCCATCCCCATCCCCTATGCGTCCATCCCCGTTTCCCGAATCCCGTTCCATTTCTTCATTTTCCGAATCCCGTTCCATTTCTTCATTTCCCTTTGACTTTGATTCTTTTTTATCAGTGATGATGAGTGATATGATTTGTACTTCATTTACAGTTATACCACATTTTGAAATGTCAATATTTGATAGTTCATTTACGGAGGATAAATCTTCAGGAGCTGTACTATTAATTATATCATGAATGATTGCTCTCTCAATCTCACCCTGACAATACTTGAAAGATAATTTTTTAAGCGTTTCCACATAAACATCTACGTTCGTCGCGCTGTATGCTACGTACGCTTTGTCGATGAGGAATATCTGATTGTCTAACGTCCCTTTCATCTTCCTTAAAAACATAGAATTGTTAATATCAACTATGTTCATTTTCTCCTTTGTCCAGAAGTGAAGGTAGATACCAGGTCCCACGTAACCCGGTTCACTCGTATCGCTTTTGTAGTAGCCCACCTGGTCGTCTTCAACTATTTTTACCGAGAGGCCGACGAATGTACCTCCAAAGATGAGTCCTACTAAGGTGATTGTTGAAAATATCTTCATTATCCACGATTTGGCCTTTCCTACCCTGGGTACATCTTCTCTTACAGTAGTTTCCTTGTATACGTTTTTACCCACGTTGTGCATCAGAGCCATTTCAACGTCTCTGTTATTATTAGTTGGAAGGAACTTTTTCATTTTCTTTAAGATAATTGTACCTTTAAAGTTTATGACTAATATAATAACCTAGTCAAAACAGTTGAATAATAGGGTTAAAGGATATAACAGAATAAACAAATATGTTCAGAATAATAAAGAACTTGCTGAGAAATGTCATCGTTAGTATCATTGAAGAAGACTATCCTGGAATCGTATACTCTGATGATCTATACGCGTTGAAAGTTAAAAAGTTATTTGATGATTCCAAGCTACCAAGCAAGGGTTCTAAAGACGCAGCAGGTTTAGACCTGCACGCTCATTCATGCGCGTTGATCAAAGATGGTACAATTGAGGAAAGTGTAAACTTGGATACGGGGCATGTCCTTATTCCCCCTATGTCAAGATGCCTCATTAAAACTGGACTGGCTTTCTCAATTCCTGAGGGTTGTTATGGATTAGTAGCACCGCGTTCAGGACTCGCTTTGAAGAAGGGTATCCAAATTGGGGGCGGAGTTATTGACCGTGACTACACGGGTGAAGTAGGTGTAATCATATTTAATAATAATTCAGAACATTTTGAGGTGAAGAAAGATGATGCCATCGCTCAGCTCATTTGTCAGTGTATCGTTTACCCACAAACTATCGAGGTCAAGAATCTTATTAAGACAGATCGCGGTTCTGATGGTTTTGGCTCAACTGGATAAGTAATCGTTTCGTATATCATTTCAATACTCTATGAGTATTGAAAGTATCCTGTTCATACGTCGCGCCGCACTACGTGAATGCCATCCATGAGTGCTGTCTTGTATGTGTTTTTATAATTGGCTTCAAAGTCATATTCATAGAGGATCTCTCTATTGATAAATGAAGGTGACGATCCATCGAACAAAGTGTCGTCCTCGTAGTAGCGTCGCTCCGACTCTGTGTACTTTTCATTCCCCTCCTGCTCCCAATCATCAACGTTATGAGAGTAGTTTTGATTCATTAGTACCTGTCCGTAACTACCCCCGTTACCTGCCGAGTCAACTATGTCACGCATTATCGTCACGTAGTTGCGTTTGTCAAAGAATAACCAGTCCCCCTGCATATTGAAAATGTATGGATAACACTTAATACCTAGCGAGTTGAGAAGGCTACTGTCATATTTGACAAACTCAAAATATCGAGGGAATTCTAGTTCCAACTTGACCATTTGTTCAGATTTATCATAAAGGTAGTAAAAATGAGAGAATAGGTAGGCGTCGGAACAATGTTTGATAAAGTTCCTCACAGTGGTTGCGGACGTCCCTCTGCAAACAAATATATAAGGAGAGTTATCTAATTGTCCATCAATTTCATCACTGACGTTCTCCTCATGAAGGGCCGTCTTCACGAGATGACGTAAACAGAACTTTTTGTTCCCCATTACGCGAGCAATCATATGACGTGGAGGTTTGAGATTGAGGAGGTCGTTGATTATCCGCGCTGAGTGATCGTACTCGTTGGAATAGAAAGCTGCCAAGGATGCCTCGTCCTTAATATTCACAGAGTCTGGAAAGATTTCGAGAAACTTTTGTGAATAGGTCCAGTTTACCAACCAATCGTTGTTTACGCGACCGTTGGCCAACACGGTCTTGGCCACACGATGATTAAAAAGATCCAATTTTTCACTATCCATTTTCAGGTCATGTTCATACCTTTAGACCTGAGGGCGACGGTAGGACTTTACCAGAGCTATTCATATTTAAAGTTTTAAATATAACACAAAAATGGTAAAGAAAAAGAGTAAGTGTAAGCATGCACATGAGCACTCGCTAAATAGTTATAAAATCACATCCGATTCCCAGTACATAGTTTTCGAGTCTGATAGCTCATGTTCTAATAACGACGAAGACGAAACCAAGTCAGTTAAACCCTATTTATATCCAACTCTTGTCATCAACGTTAAACGCGTCAGGTTTAGTAATGAGACCATTACTCATGTTATAGAGATCGAAGATCGTAAGGGTTATTGGGTCGAAGATAGATTCAGATTTCAACAGCGGTGCGCATCTATCAGAGACGCCATTTCATTCATATTTGACGAAATGCATAGGCGGAGGATGCGCTTGATTGTGAACATGAGTGATACAATCAGGGGGTCAAGTCAAACAAATAAATATTTCACGAGGTCATATGACCATCATGCGCGTGGGACCATTGCGTTGCCCATGCCTACGTGGTGGAGATCGTAAGTGAAATATTACTTCAGGTAGATATTCTCCTTAGTGATTAAAAATGAATGAACAGTATCTATCACACGTTGGATACACGGACACTAATGAAGCCACTAAGGGTTACTTTTCACTTGATACAGCCAAGCTAATCTCATCAAAGGTAACCGAACTGTTGAGGGATTTTTACCCTCCTGGTATCATCGTTCCTTGTAATCGCGTAACTGAGGTCATGAACGCTATATACAGGGCTTATAGACCATCAACAGGAGACATCTTTACGCGCTATAACATTTCATCGGCAGAGAACCCAAACATGGTAGATGCGATGATCAATCAAGTAATTCAGGTGATAGTGAACGACATTAAGAACAATCTGCTCACCGAGCAAAACAATAGCAATCTCGACAACTGGGTCGTCCTCTACGGTGACTTTAACAAATGGGGTCTCAGACAACACGCTCCTATTACCACTCGTGATAGAAAACCAAAGACCATGTTGTTCAACATGAATTATTAATATGAATATATGAATTTATGTTTCAATGATCAAGTTTAAAAGTAACCATGTCAAATACAAATATAGAAACTATCCTGTTTATTGGAGATGTTCACATTAAATACAGGAATCTGATGGACCTTGATAAGCTCGAGGAGAAGATGATGCAAATGAAGGATATATCTTTTATCGTCATAGCTGGAGACGTTTTGGACACGCATGAGATTATTCAATGTCAGTTGATGAACAGAGCCTACAAACTTATTAAAGAACTGAAAAAAGTAGCACCTGTTTATATACTTGTAGGTAACCATGATTACATAAACAATCAACAGTTCCTCACCTCTAATCATTGGATGGGAGGAATGAAAGAGTGGGACCGTGTCCACGTGATCGACTACCCATTAAGAGTGGTTGGTGAGTCTGGGCATGTGTTTGCTCTCGTACCTTACGTTCCTCCAGGGCGTTTAGTAGAGGCGTTGGACAAGCTCAACGATTGGAAGAACGTAGCATGCGTGTTTGCTCATCAGGAGATTAGAAACTGTAAAATGGGTCATATCAAATCCACTGACGGAGACGCGTGGGACGCAGAGTGGCCGATGATCGTATCAGGACATATACATGAGAGACAGAATGTTGGAAAAAATGTCCTCTACCCGGGCTCAGTTCTCAATCACTCGTTCGGTTCAGACAATCAAGGTATCTCAAAACTTACGTTTCAAGGAGGTGTGATGAGTGAGGAGCGCGTGGACATTGGACTCGAGAAAAAGAGAATAATATACGAGAAGGTTAACAACGTGGGAAATATACCAAAGGAAAAACTGGTAATAGAGAACAAGTTGTGTCTTTCTGGGAGGAGAGAAGATATCAAAAGATTCAAGAATACAAAGGAGTACACGAATCTCACAAGTAAGGGTATCAAGGTGACGTTCAAATTGCTGAGTGATGATAATGTGATGGACGTGTCCGCGTCAGTCGATGACAAATGTAAGGACAAATGTAAGGACGCGGCGTTCTCTGTCATACTGGGTAAGCTGATAGCCAGTCAACGTGATGATGACTTGGAAAAAGATTTTATACAGATAAAAGTGTAAGAATGCCAACATATTTAAACAATGAAAGGGCCGCCCATCATTCATTTCAACACAATGGTCCCAACTGCCGTCAAATATATGAACACGTGCAGGAGTGTCCGGTGTGTCAACAGGTCATGATGGGACAGTCCAAACAGTCCCACGTTATGTACCCTCCATTCATAGCTGACAGACGTCAATTCAATGGAAGCATGAGTGCACCAAGAGATACTATCGAGATCTCACCAACAGTCATGTTTCTCGTGGTCATACTGATAGTAATTTTGTCGGTATATATGATTAGAAATATAACTAAATAATCTGAGTAAAATTTCTATTACTAATAAGTAATAGAAATTATATTTACAGGCTAAAATGAAGGATATATACTTTTTCTCATGTGAAAACATAGCTCTCATCTCATCTTATGCTTTAAAAAATTATCCTCAAATAAAACGTTATGTATTGACGCACGTCAAACCTGTTAAAAGCGTTCTTTTCTTTGCGGTGAAGGAGACCTTTGTTACCAAAGAAACTTTTAATTCATCTACGCCGATAGGTTTTGGAAACGTGATCATCGAGAGTACTCTGGTCCGTGTGACAACACTTCTAGGGGCAGACTACGCTGTGAAGAGGCGTCTACTTGAATATATGAACAATTTCTTTACCGTACCTATCATTGTAGAAGTGGATATGGACAATCAAAATTGGTTAGAGGATATTTCTTTCTTATCAGGATTAGGCTTCGGAGACCCAACTCCTAATTTAAATAACAATCGAGTCATAGATATGAAGATAGTGCCTGGGTCCAAACCTGCAGACACCCTTAATACAGTAATGAATATAGCACAGCAGGCACCTCTCACGTGTAAAATCAAAGTCAACTTTCCAAAAACACTTGCCAGCACTTTAATGTCTTACCTATCCAGACCCCATGAGGTCGGTGGAAAAATATGTATCACGCGTTACGGCAAGGACCCTCAAGGTGATGACGTTGCAATTCTCGGATTCAACACTAATCAGCTGATACTTGGGGACCCAACCTCGCATATGGTTGAAATACCTGCAGATCAACAAGCCCCCTTCTCTTTCCACACACATCCAGATGTATGCTACACGGATAACCAGTGTTTCATAGGATGGCCATCATCAGCCGATGTATATTTAATGGTCGCATACTATCTACGAAATGTAGATATACTGGCTCAATTTGTTGCTAGTTCTGAAGGCATATGGGTGATTCATATGAGGCCTCAATTTCAGAAGGTACTCTATGAGCTCAAAAATAATAGTGGGACTGAAGTGTGTGCAGATCTACTGGGTAAATTTATTTTAACATCCTTCCTACTCATGGAGGGTTCACGTTCGTACGTAACGGTATCACCTGAAGACCGACCAAGCATTCGCAAGAAGTTCATAGATATTAGCAAGAACCTTAAAATGTCAGACTACGCAGGAACTGATGTAGAAAAATTATGTGCGCCATTCATAAAAGAAGATGTTCTCTTATTTGATATAGAGCTCATTAAGTGGAAAATGTTTCAAACCAAGAATGTCATTATGACATTCTCGTACATGTTGGACCCCGCTGGAGGCCTGCCATGCAAGCTCCCCGTGGACTGTGGATTCCTCGCGCATTTGTTCCAAGAGTGATAGCGGAGTTGAAATGTAGCTCTCATAAATAAGAGTTAAATACAAAGCATCATGAGTTGTTACGAGTTTAAGAAAGAACATCTCTCCAACAATCCTGTGATTAAAGAAAAAAAGAATGAACCTGGTAAGTTTCACTTCCCTACGGCGACAGAGCTTGGGCAAGCAAGTCAGTTCCACCTAGTAGGATGCTCAACTACGCCAGGACCAACATTCTCATTTTCACAACCACAGAGCATTCAGCAACCACAGAGTCTATTCTCATTTTCACAACCACAGAGCATTCAGCAACCACAAGCAAAGAGTCTATTTGCAAGTCAGCAACCACAAGCAAAGAGTCTATTTGCAAGTCAGCAACCACAACCACAGAACATTTTCCCAAGTCAGCAACCACAAAGTCTATTCCCAAGTCAGCAACCACAAAGTCTATTCCCAAGTCAGCAACCACAGAACATTTTCCCAAGTCAGCAACCACAAAGTCTATTCCCAAGTCAGCAACCACAGAACATTTTTCCAAGTCAGCAACCACAAGCAAAGAGTCTATTCCCAAGTCAGCAACCACAAGCAAAGAGTCTATTCCCAAGTGAGCAATCGCAGAACACTTATCAACTGTTCCCGCAGACTAGCAATAGCTCTTCCATATTTAACAACGCAACAGAGACACCTTTGAGAATTGTCAAATATACCACCAAAGTTTCAACTGAAAAGATGTTGGCTATCCTCACCAGTGAGTCTTACGTGAATGACGAGAATATTAATTATTTATCGCAGTTAAGTCTCACGTGTGACAAAGAAGATGTCACAAAGGTGGCCCCACTTGCATTGCTTACACTTGAGGACAGTAGTGCAACACCAACTACACAACTTGCAAAGCTTCATATTAAATTCCTCAAAGAACTCATCCAAGAAACAATCAAGAGTGAGGAAGATGTGTGGAATAGTACCATAAGATTGGCTACCATGTATGGTATGCAAACAATGGTTCAGTTAATCAACATGACTCGCCCTATCAACGCACTCACCTTCCCTGAACAACATATCACTCCTGAGATTTCATTTGTACTTGCACTGCACGCGTTTGCAACCAACAATGACAATCCCCAGAATGTGATGAGCGCAAGCAAGCGTTACTCAAAGGGTACCGCGAAGCTGGCTGCAGACATGTGCATGGCCAGCTATGGCTTGGGATGGATCCTGAATGCAGATGATAAATCAAAGTATATCAGTAAACATAAAGACACGTACACTATCACATGGTAATTATATATCATCAGAATCTTTCGAGATTCCGTAACCCTTCGGGGTTATGGAATTAAACATGATTATTTTTCTAACTCCCCAGTGTTTGATAGATCAGTCGTGAGCCATAAATTGGCATATCTTATGACATCGTAGTTTTTGACAGGATAAGTTAGTGAATTAAGAGATGGGATAAGCTTCGTGATTTTATCATGATCAATTGTTCCGTTGCGTTTGACGACCCAGAACCCGAGAACAAATGCTGTTGGATTCTTGTACTGTACGTTTATCATGTATTTAATCTGGTTAATAATGTATCTTATGTCGGGTCTCTTCAATCCTATTATTCCCTGCTGCATCATCTCTTCGGCTACGGTCTTTGTGAATTGCGTGAAGCGTTGAACGGGGTCGCGTAAATCCACATCACCTTCTGTAGTCCCTAACTCGCCCAAAACATTTGCTTGGTTATAACCACCTACACGGTCATATACATTGTATTCTAGTTCAAATTGAGGTTCTTCCAAGTATGAGTGAGAAGCGTCGTTACCATCAGCGTCACTATAAGGATCACCGTATTGAGAAGAGGTTGGTGTTCCACCCCCGTATTCGCTACTATTATCATCCATTTTGTATGCTTGTTATTTGATTTTGAAGCGATCTGTTCAGTTTGCTTTGTTCAGCTTCAGCTTAGCTCTACTCTTCGCAGCTCTTAATCTATTCTGTTCCCTTTGATAAGTAATCCATTCTTCTTCACTGCATTTATGTCTATATTTTTTTGGCAATCTCTGTCTCGGCTCCCCTTTCATGTTGAATAAATTCAGATTCGTTTTGCTCATATCCACGGGTTGTTGCGTCTCCTCATTAGACTGTTGTTGTTGTTGATTATCATCCATTTTTCTTTGTTTTTAATTCCCGATTAACATAAGCTATTATTTGAAGGATCGTGTCGCATACGTCGTCCTTCTTCTCCATTCCCTGAATCTCCTCAATGATCTCCCTGTGACGATCGCTATCACTCATCACACCATCCTGTGTTACCTTGACTACTGACCACGTTTTGCGTTCTTTGGCTTTGAGTTTGTTTTTACCAATGAAATGTTGTGTTTTCATATGAGATGGTACGAAATTGACAACTCGTTCTGGGAACAATGTGTACAAAGTAGACCACACGTGCTGACCCAGTCGTTGGGCCCGCGTATTGCAAAGCATTTGCTGTTCAATAACAAAGTGATCACACTTCATGAGTTGAGAATCATTTCTCATAATGGATGATATGTGTACACATGATTCTGTCACGGTCTGGGTCTTTTTGCGAATTACGTTGTGATGCGCTATTTTGAGAATGTTTAGTTGATCGTCATAGTATTTAGCGATACAGTAGGCAAAATTCTTCTCTCCGATATCAAAGCTGGCTATAAACATTTTACAAAGGTATGTATACCTCAAATCAAAAATCAATCAGTAACACTTGATTTACAGACCATAAAGAAAACTAATGTATAATAAAGTGTCACGAGATGGATATCACAGCAGATTTTATAAGAAACGTGTTCAGAAAGTCAAGGATTGATCCCAAGTACATGGACGTGCTCACGAATCCTTCAGCGTTGTCTATATACAAAGTTGCATTCACGTCCAACACCGTAGATCCGGATAACAACTACGAGCTGTACGAATACATGGGCGATGTGGCGGCCAACGCGGCTGTGGTGATGTATTTTTACAATGTCTTTCCTCAATTGAGAGACGTAAAGTTCATCAACACGCTCAATCGATTAAAGATAGTTCATGTATCGAGAGAGTCGTTCAGTAAAATAGCAGAGGACCTCGGGTTTTGGCCTCATATTAGATATAATGAAACTGTAGCACTTGAGAAGCCTGTGTTGAAGAAAAGCAGGGATGCTTTGATGGAAGATGTGTTTGAGGCATTCGTGGGAGCTACACAGATTATTCTCATTGATGCTTTTAAGATGGTAGGGGTAGGGGTAGGGGTTGCTAACCAGATCGTTTATAATTTCATCAAGCCTATTTTTGACGCAAAGGAAATATCGTTTGCATCCGAAGATCTGTACGACGCCAAAACGCGTCTGAAGGAACTCTTTGAAGTCAAGAAGAATACTCCCAACAAGCTGGTTGATGATTTTGGGGTACCCAAGTACATTGACATGTCTCTGCCATCCACCAACGTCGTTCTCAAATTCACTAAAAGCAACAATGTGTTTTATGGCAACGGGGCCAGTAAGCAACAGTCTCATAAGATGGCGGCTCAACAGGCAATTGACTACTTCAAGAATAGAGGCTACAATACTGAAAAGAGGTTCAACCTCTTCAGTTCATAAGACGAGTCATTACAAAGTTGATCTAAAGGATTAGTAATGAAAATAAGACACATGATGAATACCGATGTAAGTATGCTGAACGAATACTGTCAGAGTAAGCAGATGCTACCACCTGAATATAAAACCATCGCGGTTACTGGTCTAGGGCATATGCCTACATTCACGATAGGTACGATTATCGGTAATCGTGAATTTGAAGCACAAGGTCCCAGTAAGAAGGTTGCAAAGCATAATTGTGCACGAATAGCTGTTGACGCGTTAAAGGTAAAGGAGTATTTCAACTCTCGTATCGTTTGCAAATATAGGATCTGTGAACTTAATGCAGTTAGTGATAAAATTAATAGCGCTGATAAAATTGATAGCACGACGTCTCTTGAAACTATATGGAACGGGGATGCTGAAGAGGTGGTGTTGATTATTAAGCGTTCTAAAAATAATGATCAAGAACTGAAGACTATTAGGTTGAAGGTATTAAAGTAAATGATCTATAATCTTCAGAGATTATAAGTCCAATATAAATTTGAAATTGCACACGTAAGAATGATTAGTGAAATTAGATGAAGAAATGAACAAGTCAGCAATGAATAAGTATTTCGTTGAGAACATGGTTCCAGTGTTGAGTAAAAAATTCAACATTGACACGTGCGAATTGAAGGATGTTATCAATTCGTTCGACCACGACGTGTCTGAGAATGTCGCTTGTCCAAAAAGGAAACAAAGAGTACCTAGGGGTCCTACAAAAGTAGACCTTATTGGACAGGCTAAAAGTCTCGGATTGAAAGTGAATAATAAGATGAAAAAGGAGGAGATACAGTTGTTAATCGATTCCCATGTAATGAATGTCTATGATACCAGTAATAGTTCCCCTCCCACTGAACAGGACATTCATGAATTTCTTGAAGCTCCTGCTAAAGCTCCTAAAGCTCCTAAAGCTCCTAAAGCTCCTAAAGCTCCTAAAGCTCCTAAAGCTCCTAAAGCTCCTAAAGCTCCTAAAGCTCTTAAGGGTAGTCTTGAAGGCAAGACCCTCGAGTCTAACCAAAAATCATGGACCGTTGGGAAATTATTAGGAACTGGGGGTTTCGGAGCCGTGTATGAAGTGGAAAATGAACCAGACATGGTCATCAAGACAGGAAATGATAAACTCAAAAAAGGTCAAGATTCTGGTGTTTTCATGGAGAGAGCGGTCTATCGAAAAATAAATGACGATACCATTGTTAATAATGGTATCCCTCAGATAATTGATTCAGGTCATTTTACGAAAGAAAATGATGATAAAGATTATTTCATCGTAATGCCCAAATTTGAGAAAAGTTTGAGAGATTTGAAAAATGAGGGGAGTATGGATGATGAACAATGTAAGAAAGTGATCAATGATGTACTTGACACCCTCAAACATTTGACAGAAAAAGGTTACTTACACCTGGATATCAAACCCGATAATATCATGTTCAATAATGGGCGCTGGTACCTCATTGATTATGGTATAGCCATGAGATTTGATGAGGAATCAGAAAAGACCATTAATAAGAAGAAGGTTGGTAATGGCACACCCTTTTACATGGCTCGTGATGCACACAAAGGTCGCATGAGTAGGAAGGCAGATTTGGAATCGTTGATCTACACCATGGTTGATCTGAATTGTCAGCTCCCATGGTGTAGAGCAAAAAATAAGGGTGAGACAGTCAAAGACTACCTGGAATATATCTTTGAGGAAAAACAAGAGTTTTTCAAAAACTACACCAAGCTTAATCTACCATCGTACTACAACGCTTTCATTGATTACGTAGACAAATTGCAACCAGGTGATAATCCCATATATGAAATTGTAGAATAAAAGAGTGACTATCGTCACCCTATCCCCCTAACTTGTACATTTGCTAATGCTGTACATTTGCTAAACATTTGCTAATGCTGTACATTTGCTAAACATTTGCTAATGCTGTACATTTGCTAAACATTT
>Ga0208027_1000257_pt1 | contig 12154 bp, 10 predicted proteins | sample Colrivmet1563A02_FD_187685 | JGI IMG/M metagenome (GOLD analysis project Ga0208027, IMG submission 187685) | Estuarine microbial communities from the Columbia River estuary - metaG 1563A-02 (SPAdes) (version 2) | ecosystem: Environmental > Aquatic > Marine > Intertidal zone > Estuary | place...
CCTGCCTCTGTAGGGGTTTTTGGCACGCCCTCCCCCGGTCTAGCCCTGTATTTATGTCCCTCCACCCACAGTTTATTATGTGAAGATGCTTCGTTCTCTCTTACTGTTTAGCTTTGTTTTCTCAGCTCTCTCCCCAGAGATGCTCGATCGCCTGCGAGCGTCAGCTCTCGGTTTTCTAGAGTTTCTAACAGCGCTTCTTTCTAGCGCTCCATCTTGATTTTATCTCAACTCTTGTAACGGTGTTCGTTGTGTCTAGAAAGTCATCCCCGGGTTCCCTACGGTGTTCTTGGTGCGGCAAGTTAACTGAGGTTGCTCGCGCATCAGCTTATCTCCCTGAAGAATGGGAGATGATGCGTTACGATACGTTTTACTGTTCTCGTCCCTCGTGTGTGTATCACCGCCAAGAGGTAGCACCTGACACAGTCTACGAAGACTGATATTAAAACACGTCTTCAGACTCTTGACTAAAAGTTGCCTCCCTCATTAAACACTCAGTATTAAACACTCAGTATTAAACACTTAGCCGCGCGCATCTCAACGCCAGACGCCAAGTTGTTGCAACGTCGCTCATTGAGCTATTCACAACGTGACTATTCACAATCAGACCAGAGTTTAACTTTATTCAATGTTAAACTCAAACTAACGTCTAGGTTAAAAAGCCGGTGTGTCGCCGTTAACGGTGTGTCGCCGTTAATCAAGTTGTTAAGCAGTAAGCACGTTGCTAAAACCCTCTCGTTTCTCTGGATCTATACTCACAAAAACTCCGTCTCAACTACAGTCACGACCTCTAGATACCGCGTGACGCAAATTAAAGGTGCTCTCCAGACTCTCTAGGTCACCGGGTCTTGTAGCCCTCACCCTCAGCGACACCTTCAGCAACACCCTCAGAAAAGGGCCGCTAAAATCATTAAAACACTTATTATAGTGGTGTTTCCAAGCCCTACCGAACCGCTGGTTACGGCCTCTCTCCTGTATTTTTACATCTTTGTACCAGCCTCATGGCATTGGCATCGCGGGCCTGGACGGTGCATTGCTGTCACTAACACCCAGCCCTTGTGACGGGGCACAGTCAGCTACAGCAAGGATGAACCAACTATGAAACTACGTAAAGCTTTCACACTCATCGAGTTGATCGTCGTGATCGTTGTACTCGGCATTTTGGCAACTATCGCCATTGTCGGATACCGCGCGGTGATCGACCAAACCAACCAGCGCTCGGTCGAAGAGGCCGCTCGTTCCTTCGACAGGCAGCTCACCACAATGGCTTCCTTCGGTCAAGAGGACGACCTCTCGAACGTCAACCCTCGTAACTCGAATCTTCTGCTCGACATGCTTCGCGGCAACGTCGATCCGTCGCTCGACATCGAGGATATCCCGGACGGTGACGTTCTAACAGCAGACTTGAAGGCCTCAACCCTTCGTGTCTTGGTGTGGAACCACGACAACGCTACAGCCGGCGTCGATAACTGGACACGTCTCTGCTTTGGTGACACCGGCTCAGCCGACTGTGACGCCAACGAGGCCACTCTACAAGGCACAGCCAACGGCGACCTTCCAAGCTACGACGATCCAGCCAACGTGACACCTGAGCAACTCTGCTTCGTTTTCCGTAAGAACAACGCAACAGCTTACCTCGGTATCTCTGACCGTGCCAACAAAAAGGGCATCGTGGATCAAGACATGGCTGACGCTTGTGCGCAGGCCACCGCGCTTGCACCTGTTGCCCCAAGCAAGGACTATTACAACATCGGTGGCGGTTCTGCCGCAAACGATGCGTCCTGGGCTAAGGGCGACTGATCAGTCACTAGGATTGTAGCAACGACTGGTGTAACCAGAAACCCCCACTTGGGCAACCGAGTGGGGGTTTCTGGCGTATACAGCGCATTTTAAAGCTAGTAGTAAATAGTGTTTCTGGCGAGACGATGCTACAAGTATGCGCAGCCGTTTCTCTAAAGCTTTCACACTCATCGAGTTAATAGTCGTGATCGTTGTACTCGGCATTTTGGCAACTATCGCCATTGTCGGGTACAGAGCTGTAATAGACCAAACCAACCAGCGCTCAGTCGAAGAAGCTGCTAGGTCTTTTGATAGACAGATAAACACTATGGCCTCATTCGGGCAAGAAGACGATCTCTCAAACGTAGATCCGCGCAACACGCAGCTCATCTTAGACATGCTACGCGGTAACGTCGACCCGTCACTGCAGATAGAAGACATACCAGATTCTGAAGTGATGACAGCAGATCTAAAAGCGTCAACTCTCCGTGTGTTGATATGGAACGCCGGAGCGGGTGCCGGCTCTGGCTCTTGGACGCGTCTATGCAACGGCTCGCCAGGTTCTGGCACCACCTGTAACGCTCAAGCCTCGGGTCTGATAGCAGACCCGCTATCATCAATCGATCACGGTGATCTCGCACCTTATGAGGATCCAGCTTCGGTCACTGTTGGCGACGTGTGCTTGGTTTTTCGTAAAAACAACGCCTCCGCATTTCTGCAGCTCGCAAACCGCGCCAACAAAAAAGGCGATGTAGGATCCAGCCGCGCAGATGTGTGTGACGGAGTGTATAACGAAGGGCCGGCCCCAGCTGCACCTAGTAAAGACTACTATGATCTCGGTGACAGCGCAGCCCCAGCTAACGACGCTTCCTGGGCTAAAGGCGACTAAAAGCTCTAAAACCCTTTAAACAGGGCCGTCGTCAAGACGAGACGTTTGCCGCTATTTTGATACAGTAGAGGTATGCGCTTCTCTCAAAAACTCCGTAAAGCTTTCACGCTCGTCGAGTTGATAGTCGTCATTGTTGTATTGGGCATCTTGGCAACTATCGCTATTGTCGGATACAGAGCTGTGATTGACCAAACAAGCCAGCGCTCAATTGAGGAAGCTGCTAGGTCTCTCGATAGGCAGATAACAACCATGGCATCCTTTGGCCGCTCTGCTGATCTAACTAATGTAAACCCTAGAAACTCAGATCTACTTCTTGACCTGTTACGCGGTAGTTTTGACCCCTCTATTAAAGTGGAAGACATCCCTAACTCTGACATCATGGCAGCAGATCTCAAGGCTTCTAATTTCAGAGTCTTGGTCTGGAATCATGACAGCACAGCACTCTCAACCCCAGCGTCCTGGACTCGTCTCTGCAGCGATGGACCATCTACAGCTTGTGTCGCTACTGCAGCTAACTTGCAAGGTCCTGACCTGGGTGATTTACCAGAGTACGACGATCCTGCTATCGTACCAGGCCCAACTCAGCTCTGTTTCGCGATTCATAAAAACGACTCTACAGCTTATCTCGGGCTCTCAGACAGCGCTATTAAGAAAGGCACCGTGCACTCTGACATCACCAAGGCCTGCGCTGACGCCATCACGTCTTTAATAGACGACCCTGTAGAGGCAACTAAAGATTACTATGATCTAGGCAAGAGCGACACTCCAGCCAACGACCCATCGTGGGCTAAAGGCGACTAGACTACAAAACTTGTTTATATAACGTCTTGTTTATATAACGTCTTGTTTATATCGATCCCCGGTTTCCCGGGGATGTCTCAGTACTGGGCAAAGCCGCCACTGTTTTGGCAAAACTTCGCAAAGTGCTTTATGAATCCAGAGAGGTTCTCAGCGTCAGATACTCTACGTATCGTAACTTTAAGCTCGCCGTTGTCTCCTTTGTACTGGGCCCAGGTTATCAGTTCATAACCAGTACCAGGTAAAATGAGGGTACGTTCCCTGCTGTAGTCAGGTCTGCTCTCATCGAAAACTTCAAGCACGTAGAGGTTGTCAAAGTTTTCCTCGACAAGCACTCCCCAGCTCTCAGCTACTTCGCGTGACACAACTTCACCGTCGTTACTGCCTGAAAAGCCGGTCATATCGGCTCCAAGCGAGTCAAGCATTGACGCAATCACGCTCCATCCACTCCAGTTGGCGTGAAAGTGTGTGCTCTCTTCGTCAGCGCCTTCTCTCATGTCTACGGGCACTAGGTCCATTCCCATTAGTTTCCTCCAATCAAAGCCGCTGCCGCGTCTAGTGAGTCTTGTCCTACGCCGATCTTAAAGAGTGCTTCTGCTAGAGCAATCTCGTCATCTGCGAGGTCTTCACGCCACAGAAAAGGCTTCAAGATACGCGCACCTTTCTCGTCTTTAACGACAGATGCGCACACTCCCTCTGCTGATTTATTCAGGCGCAGCAAACTCTCGTCTGTAAGCGGGCACTCTTCCCAAACTGCGATCTGCTCTAGTTTGTAGCCTATCGCTGCCGCTATGGCGGCTTTCTGCAAAGTATCAGGTATCAATCCCTGTCCTCCTTATGTTGTTTGTCCAAGACACCTTGGGCGCCCCTGAGTGTTGGTAAAGGACTAGAACCTCTACAGAGCTACGGCTTCTCCAGCTCGTTTCGGTGCCCAACTAACAGCGCTAGCTCGTCTCTTGAGACTGTCTCTTGTTCAAGTAGCAGCTCTGCTATCTGCTCTAAAGTGGCGCGTTCTCTCTTCACAATGCGTCGTGCCTTCTCAAGAGCTTCAGAGACTAGTTTGCGTACTTCTTCGCGCGCTCTGTCGCTCATCTCAAATGGCCTGTCTCTCTCGATTCTAACTAGTCCCAGGTCGCTCATGCCCCACTCACAAACCATGCGTTCAGCCATAGAAGTGGCCTGTGCGATATCACCAGCTGCTCCTTGTGTAAAGTCACCGTCTAGCAGCAATTCCTCTGCAGCTCTACCACCGAAAGCTACCACCATACTAGCTTTAGCTTGGGTGCGCGTGATAAAGTGTTCGTCGTCTGCCTCCGCAAACCACGTAGCACCACCCGCCGTACCTCTAGGGACTATAGATACACGCTCTGGTGTGTTTGCGCCCTCTGTCAAAAGCGCACACAGCGCATGTCCGCTCTCATGCCACGCCGTGATACGCTGCGCTTTCTCGCTGAGCTCTACCGAGCGTCTCTCGCGTCCTAAAGCTACGCGTTCTAGTGCGTCGTTTGCGTCAGTGTCAGATATTCCGCTACCGCCAACTTTAGCTGCTCCTAAAGCAGCCTCGTTTATGACAGCTCTCACGTCAGCACCACTCATACCAACTGAACGTCTACCAAGACTCTCGCTAAGTTTCTCAATGTCTAGCCCAGCTGCACACACTGCTTTCTCTAGATACATACGAAACAGTCGCACACGTCCTTTTTTGTCAGGTAACCCGACTACAACTCGTCGGTCAAATCGACCGGGTCTCAAAAGGGCGTTATCGAGTACATCTACGCGGTTTGTGGCAGCCACCACCACAACTCCAGAATCGACAAAGCCGTCCATCTCTACTAGTAAGGCATTGAGTGTGTTCTCGCGTTCGTCGTTAGAGCCTGCAACCACACCTCCTCCTCGTGCTTTACCTATGGCATCGATCTCGTCGATGAATATGATAGCTCTCCCAGCTTTACGTGCTTTGTCAAACAGAGATCTAACTCGGCTTGCACCCACGCCGACAAAGAGCTCCACAAAGTCAGATCCGCTCATAGCAAAAAACGGTACTTCAGCCTCACCTGCCACTGCTCGTGCGAGCATTGTTTTACCTGTTCCTGGAGGACCAACTAGCAATAGACCTCTAGGTACCTGCGCTCCTAGTTTAGTGTATCTCTCTGGGTCTTTCAGAAAGCTCACAACCTCGCGCAAGTCCTCCACTGCTTCGTCGCAACCTGCCACGTCTGCAAAACGCTGTTCAGGTATCTCTGTTATTCGGTCTTTGCCTCCGATGATGGAGTTTTTCAAACCAGCCCCAGACATTTTGCGGCTCACGAAGTAGAAAACCGCACCAATCAAAGCGATAGGTAAGACGCTACCTAAAAGTACGCTAGTGAGCATGTTTGGTTTCACAACAGGATCTACCTCGATGGCAACCTTGCTCTCTCGCAGCATCAAAACCAGGTCGTCTCCGTACTCAGCAACGTAGCCGGAGGTCCATTTCTCACCATTTTTAAGCTCCACCGTTAGCTCTCTAGACGTGTCGTCTAGATACGCTGTCTTGACTCTACCGCCCTCAATGGCTGCCGTGATGTTGTCAAGCCCTCTCTTCTCGGCCTGTGTCTCGCTCTTGCCTAAAAGCGTCGGGAAGAGCAAAAGCCACACCAAAACTCCCCCCATGAGAGCGGTAGTCAATCGCCTCCTTCTGTTGCTTTTGTTCTCTGGCTGATTCTGGCTCTTGTCGTCCTGCACACCCCTACAGTGCTACATAAGGGGTTTGGCGCACGCCCCGGTCTCTAGGGCTCAAGCCTGAATATATTTTTTGGCACACCCCCCTTTTTCCAGGGTTTTATCAATTCGCCCTCCGTGCCCCGACCTGCTTTTAAAGACACAGTATGTATCCTAGTATTTTTCTCAAAAAGGGGGTGTGTGATGGATAGAGTACCGGCAGAAACAAAGGGATACGCTGCGCTGGGTCTTAGCGCCAACTCGCTCCACATCCCGACTCGCTCTGACGCCTCTCCAGCGAGACTCTCTGCTTCAGTTGAGCGCTGGGAGCGCTCTATCGGTGGTTCCACTTCCTTTGAGCTACGCTCTATGTCAAGAATGCCTATAGAGCTCGCACAAGAAGCAGCTCATGTATACGTTGCTCTTCGTGAGGCCTTCCCGTCTGCATCTCCGTCTTACGTAGATCTAGCTTCCAGACCTCTCTCGCGTTGGTACGGCTCTCTCCTTCCAGCAAACCAGCCTCTAGCTCTCGCCACCACATACGAGTGTGTCGAACCTCTGAGATCTTTAACCGACTACCGTCTCCCTCCTAGATCTGTGCTAGAGTCTCTAAACGCGCCGTCTCTAGAGCTGCGCTCAGCAGTAGCTCAGGCTGAGAGTCTCGGCATATCTGACGTCTGGACAACTGGCGGTATCGATCTCTCTACTTCTTTTGGTTCCCGTACAGCTTACCGTGAGCTTTTAAAGATGCGCTCTAAGCCGTCACGCCCTCATTCATCTGGCACGCGAGCTGCTATACCTCACGTCCTGTCAGCTCTCAGCTACGCGTTAGTTCACGAGTTCGGTCACCTTGTAGACGCCGAGCTCGCTATTTTAGGTTCTGACGCCAGAGAGTTTGTATACGGTGAGCTCTCTTGTGCAGTTCTCGGCCTTAACAAGGCTCCGAGCACAAAGCAGTACTCTCTTCATCTAGTAAACTACCCTAGCATGTCTCACCCCGGACCTTACGCAGGTTCTGTAGCACGCGCGCGTATTCTTAAGTCCTCAACAGGCGCAGCCATAGCTTCAGTGTTAGGTCGTTACGCCGCTACTAACCGCGACGAGCTTTTCGCCGAGTCGTTTGTCGCCATGTACGCTGCAGATAACATCGAGCTACGTAATGACCTAAAGCGTTTTCGCGCGGCTCTTCGCGAGGTTGGTTTAGGAACTCTCCGCAGACCAAATCGCGTCTGAGGTACTCTTTTTAACTGCGTCTATCTCTTTATAAGACTGTACGCGAAAGCTCGTCTCTTAGCTGACGCTCTCTGCAAGTTCTCAAGTGTCCATCCCGCGTCTAACACACGTATAGATGCGCTCTGCCACTCTCGTTTAGCTCTTTTTTGTTTCCGGTTTAAAACCATTGGTTCTCTAGCTATAGGTTCTGTAACTCCAGGAACCACTCCTGCGTTAAATATCATGTCAGATACTCTACGCTCCCCTTTTATACGCTGCCAGCACACCACTGACAAGATAACAGCAAAGACAGGCAGAGCCCCTGTGACATACCAATTCAATAGCGGCACGTCAGAGAGTGCCATGCCGTTCCATGATGCATGCAAAGCGACGCTGATTGCTAAACCGAACCACCTTCTCCATCCTCCAGCAGCAGCACCGATAGCAGCTGGTGTAGAGAATGATACGTGCGCAAACAGAGATAGAAGAGATCTTAGCACTACTATCTCTCCAAAGCCAACTGAGTACTCGCCATTAAGAGACTCTGTGAAGTATCCAATATTCTCTATGAACGCAAAACCAGCCGCCGACATCCACACGTAGGCTATCATTGTGTGTTTCTGCTTAGTCTCTCTCTTGGCAAATCTCCTAACCGGTTGTGTTTTTAAGACTTCCTCAAAGATAGGAGCTGCTATAATAACAGCCGGCCACGTCATGCCGTCTACCGGTGTTATAAAACTACTAACTAGCGCGTCTACAATAGAGTTTAAAACCCCAGCTCCAGTAACAGCTACTAACCCACCCCATAACAGACAGTAAGAAGCTGCAGCGTAATTTAAACCCCTCCCCCCTATCCACCAGCCAGCAGCTAAAAGCACAACCAGAGGTCCAACTGCCGCTATTAGTGGCATCGGGCCGTAACTCAGCGTCTTTGATCCAAGGTCAGCTAGAATGATAGCTGCTAATATAGAGAAAGTCACTACAGCCCAAACCGGGGTGTCCCGGTGTTGCTTTACACCCATGGGCGCAACCCAAGGATTATAAGGAGGTAGCGGCGTTAAATACACACTAATATATGTGCCTCTCTCTCGCTCGCTAGCACGCTCTTTACATCTCAGGCGGTCTTTTTTAAAGTGACACTGTAGCCTCGTCCCCTGTTTTTCTCTATCTTTATCCACCAGTTCTCGTGGTTTAACTCGCCTTCTCTCAGCACACCCCATCCGGCAATCTCGCATATCCAGCCGCCAACTGTCTGCCATCTACCTCTAGGTATCATCACACCAGATCTCCTAGCGCGCCACACGCTCATGTCAGACTGTATGACGTTCTCCTCCAAGCTCTCTTTTAGTGTCTCTGTCATATCAAAAAGTGTCTGGGCGTGTATGTATCCATACACCTTCCCTCCGCCGTTACATGTGACGACATAAACACACCCCGTCTCTCTGGCTTGCTTAACTGCGTCCTCTATCGTCACATAGGCATCAAGTTTCAAGTGTCCTCTGTCTATTCCAGGGAGCTGCTCGTAGCTCACTCCTTCTGGCAGTATGTGATGTAAATCAGCAAGGATCGTCGGTCTCTCAGGTTCCCTGTGGTCATCTACAGGCCTCTCTCGTGTTTTAAAAATAACCACAAAAGAGATACAAAGCGCGATGCTACACGCTAAAAATCCTCCCGCCGCCCATCCAGCAGCGCTCCATCCCGTCAGTGCTAGGGCCACTAGGGCCCAGCGTTCTCGACTCTTCACGTATCTCATCGTGTCGCTTGGTCTCTATTTTGTCACAGGACCATTGATTTTGTCTCACCACACTTGCACGGTACAGATATGCGATTTATTAAGTCTGTTGTGGCCGTCTCTCTTCTGGCCTCAGTGTCTATGCCGTTATCAGTCTCTAGCGCGGCCTCCGTGACTGCCCCGCCATCAAAGAAAGCTGACACCTCTATGTATGTGTCAGGCTTGTTTGTTAAATACGCTCCTGGCGTCTCTCCGTCTGAGGGACGTCTAGCTCGAGGCTCTCAAGCGCTAAGCCAGCCTCTCTATTTAACTTCTCGCAAAATGGCAGGTTTTAACTACGTAAGACTCTCCCAGCCCGTATCTCCTGCCCGTGCTGACGTGTTAGCGTCACAGCTCCGTTCCCTCTCAAGCGTTCTTGACGCCTCACCTTCAGACATGAGACGTCACTTTGCAGACCCGGTGTTACCTGACGACCCTGAGTTTGGTAAGCAGTGGCACCTTCAGTCACCGTTTTATGACGATCCGACAAGAGATTTCAACGGCGCCGGAACTCAGACTGAGTTCGCGTGGAACACCCCTCCTGCCTCTGTGCCGACTGTCGCTGTCATCGATACTGGCATAACAAGCCACCCTGATTTAACGCGAGTCTTACCAGGTTACGATTTCGTGACAGACGTCGATAACAGCAACGACTCTGACGGACGTGACGCAGACCCATCTGACCCAGGTGACAGCTGTGGATGGGGTGGCTCTTCCTGGCACGGCACCCACGTCGCTGGTATCATAGCAGCCGACCACAATAACAGCGTCGGCGTCTCTGGTGTTTTGACGTCTGGCGACATCCTGCCTGTACGTGTGCTGGGTTGCTACGGCGGCACAGACGCCGATATTCTAGACGCGATCTTGTGGTCTGCCGGTATATCAGTTCCGGGCGTACCTGACAACCCGAATCCAGCCAAGGTCATAAACATGTCTCTCGGTGGTTCTGACGCCTGTCCTCAAGTGTGGCAAGATGTTATAGATCAAGTAGTAGCAGCAGGAACAACTGTTGTAGTCGCAGCTGGTAACGACTCAGTAGACGCGTCTCTATTCACACCGGCATCATGTAACGGCGTCATAACAGTCGGAGCTACCGACTACGATGGCAACGCTGCTGGCTTCTCAAACCACGGATCTACAGTGGAGGTCTCAGCTCCAGGTCAGGATATATTCGCCAACTATAACGACGGCTCCGCAACACCTGGCAATCCGTCCTACACCTACATGTCAGGAACGTCAATGGCCTCACCTATCGTAGCGGCCGCCGCAGCTTGGTATCTAGGGTCTAATCCCTCAGCTACGCCTCTTGAGGTCTCTCTAGCTATCCAAGAGTCAGCTAGAGAGTTCTTCGCCCCTCAAAGCAATCTGATGGGTGCTGGCATTGTTGATTTGGCGTCACTCTCTGGTATGGCTCCAGGTTCAGGCACTCCCCTTATGCGAGCTGGCGCTCCTTCCATAACTGGGCTTGAGTCACAGATTGGCGCGCTCGCTCTCTCATTTAGCCCTCCATCTTTCCAACCTGAGGCGATAACTGGCTACAGAGTTGAGTTATGGAGATGGAACGGTGTGACTGAGGACTACGAATATGTCGAGGGATACCCAGTAGTCATAGAGGAGACCTCTCTCTTGCTAGATAACCTAAACAACGCCACTACATACTACGTCACAGTCATCGCCGTAGGTTCCAGAGGTGCAGGCGTCCCGTCGTACGACTATCAAGAAGTAGGCATCCCGCCAACTCCTAAACTCAGCTCAGTATCATCCACAGACACCTCACTGAGCGTCTCTTGGCATAATCTCACTGGCCCAGTGGTACCAGCCGTTAATAAGGTAGAGTTGTATCTTGAATACTACAATGAGTTAGGAGTATGGACAATCAGCCCCAGAGTAACTTTAGAGCCGACAGCGACCACCTACTCATTCTCTGGTCTCTCTAGCGATACATGGTACTCTGTAACCTTAGAAGTGTTTACTCCGTGGAGTTCTCTATGGACGTCAAACACAGGCGTCTACACAAGCCCAACAACCACGACAACAACAACAACAACAACAACGACGACGACGACGACGACGACGACGGTAGCTCCCACCACAACCACGACGACGACGACGTCACTACCGCCAACTACTGCGCAAACTACCGTGCCAACAACGCAGGTGTCTGACTCTGTGGCGCAAAACCCACCACCTAAACCCAAGCTGGTACGTGGTCGCTCCGTAACTCTCACTCGTAAAGGCGCCTCAGGAAACCCTCTTAAGTGGTCCTCTCTCTCAAAGAGCGTGTGCTCCGTGAAAGTCTTACGCTCTAAGGGAGTGATTGTCGGCCACCGCGTGAAGGCTCTCAAAAAGGGCACCTGTCGAGTCAGGGTCTCAGACATCGGTTCCAAAACGCATGACCCTCTAGACTACATCTTCTCAGTTAAGATATCTTAACTGCTTACGCTCCCATAGTGTCTCTCATGCGAAAGCTCACTAAATCAGAGAGAGACCGTAGATCTCGCCGCGCAGCTTCTAGACTCTTAGAGCTAGAAGCACTGCGTGACAGGTCGCTACCGCGCTCTAACACCCTATCTAAGTCGAAAGCTCAGCATAATAAAGATGCGTGCAACAGACAAGAGACTCGCCGCTTATCAAGAGAGTGGTGACCCGACTTCACAGTCGGTTTTATTCACAGCTGTTTTATTCACAGCCTGTTTTACTCAGGATAGCAGATAGCCTCAGCCGCTCTCCAGGACTCACTAAGACCGAGTGTTCCACTGAAGTAAAGCTCAGCAAAGAGACCAACCGCTCCCTCCACCCTGTGGCGCTCTGCATACTCAGACATCACAAAGCCGCGCCACACAGGAACTTCCTGTGGTATCAGTAGGACAACTCCACCTTCTGAGTTCTCCCACACGATGTTTTTAAGCCACATCGTGTCTGTGCCGGCCTCGATGGCCCTCTTTGACATCAGCACAAGCTTACCGCGTTCTAACACACTTTTAGTCTCGGTCCTGCTTGTCCAAATC
>Ga0208027_1000368_pt1 | contig 9916 bp, 15 predicted proteins | sample Colrivmet1563A02_FD_187685 | JGI IMG/M metagenome (GOLD analysis project Ga0208027, IMG submission 187685) | Estuarine microbial communities from the Columbia River estuary - metaG 1563A-02 (SPAdes) (version 2) | ecosystem: Environmental > Aquatic > Marine > Intertidal zone > Estuary | place...
AGGAAGCATTAATCTGAGCGATTCTCACCTTAATAATCTTCTTTAGTAGTGCGCGTGGAAAGGGCTTATCTAACGCAAAATGAATGGAACCTTTGGTCTGAACATATTTAGCTAACTCTTTTTCTAGATGCTTATTAGTGGAGCCGCTATAAGGAAAAAGTGAGTTATGAGCTTTATATCCATCAAAGCCAAGAATTGGCACACCTTCTATGGCAAAGGTGGGAATGCCGTATTTAATGATCTCTTGGGCAGTTGGTAGCTCTTCAAGGATCTCTTTGCGAAGCTGGCTCAAAATATCGCGCTGAGCTTTATCAAATTTCTTTAGATGCGAAGTGATTTGTGCCTTGCTCATGGATTAATGATGCCTGCGCTCAATAAGACCAAGACGGTGGTTCCAAGTGCGATTCTGTAGATAATAAATGGCATAAAGGACTTTGTTGTTACAAACTTGAGTAGCCAGGCAATGACGGCGTAGCCAACAACAAAGGCAATCGCTGTTGCAATAAAGGTTTGTGGCAGGGTGAAAACATTAGAGGCATCTGAACCAAAAGCATCTTTGAGTTGATAGAAGCCGCTGCCAAAGACTGCTGGCAGAGCTAAGAGGAATGAATAGCGAAGCGCAGCTTCGCGGGTGTAACCGAGGTAGCGACCCATTGCAATCGTTGCACCAGAACGAGAAACACCTGGGATCAGAGCAAGTGATTGGGCTAGACCATAAAGAATGCCGTGCTTAACGTTGAGTTCACTCAAGCCTTTCTCTTTCTTTCCATAGTGATCTGCTATTCCAAGAATCACACCGAAGATAATTAAGGATGAAGCAATGAGCCAAAGTGAGCGGAAATCGTTCGTAATGATGTCTCTGCCAAAATAACCCAGAATGCCTATCGGCAAACTACCAATGATAATAAGCCAGCCCATGCGAGCTAATGGCTTTTGATCTGCAGTTAAATCTTTGCGCAATACAGCTTGATTAAACCAAGCAAGAACAATATTTTTGATGTCATTTCTAAAAAAGATGAGAACGGCTAACTCTGTGCCAATTTGGGTAATTGCCGTGAAGCGGGCTCCTGGATCTTGGGCATTGCCAAAGAACTCTCCAACAATGCGCTGGTGGGCACTAGATGAAATAGGTAGAAACTCTGTAAGACCTTGAATGATCCCCAGAACTATTGATTCAAACAAAGTGAACACCTTTTCATCCCGCTGTTAATGAACAATGGTAACTGGCCAAGCTTTCTATAGCCCTTATATCTCTATCTTTTCGGCTTTTCCTGCAAAGTAGCCAACCACAGCAAGGGTAATTCCAAGTGCAACGGGCACGAGCAATGCTGTGCTCCAACTCAAGGTTGAATCAAAGATTGCTCCAACGATTCCAGGGGCAAAGGCGGCCATGAGATAACCAATGGATTGAGCCATGATGGAAAGTGATCGAGTCTCCCCTGCATCAATACTGCGTGTGACTGTGAGTAAAAGAGAGAGAGGAAAAGTGACTGAGAGTCCGACATTAGAGATAAGTAGCCAGATGATTAATCGCCAACCACTATCAAATATCAGCGCAGCAAAACTAAGTGCAACCATGATGCCCATCCAGAATAAGAACATTCGCATGTTCTTTAACTTGGATGCATAGTGCGGGGCTGCAATACCAATAGCAGAGCCGAGAAAACCAGTAATAGAGACAACTAATCCAGCATGGCTAAGGGTGTAACCCTTAGAAACCAAGATTGTTGGTAGCCATGTTGCTGTGCCATAGAAAAGCATGGATTGCAGACCAAAGAAGATTGAAATGCTCCATGCGCCTGATTTTCTAAAAAGAGCCTTATGAAACTTTGAGCTCACTTCCATATGCCCTGATTCCTTAGATTTTGAAATCTTCAGTAACCACCAGCCAGATGAAATCACACCAATTACTAACCAAGGAATCATCGATAAGCGCCAGCCCCATGCACTTGCCTCAGCAAGTGGCACAGCAACTGCAACAGAGAGTGCAGCAAAAGTTCCCATAATTGTTATGTAAATTCCAGTTAAGAGCCCTGAATGATCAGGAGCATTCTCCTTCACCCACACTGGCAAAGAGAAATTAAGAACTGCAATAGCAATACCAACTGTTATAGATGAGATAAAGAGCATTGGCACATTACCAACAGTTCTAAGGAAAATGGCAACTGATAAGACCGACAAGGTCCAAGCAATAACTTTGTTGGTTCCGCCAATTTTGCCCACAAGTGGCATTAAGAAGGCACTGCCTGCAAAGCAAAGAACTGAAAGTGAGGTTAGGAATGAAAGTTGGAAAGAACTCAATTGGTACTGCTCTTTAAGAATGGGATAGAGCGGGCTCATAATCGTTAATCCGGCCCGCATATTTATTGCTGTGATGAAGATAGGTAGCCCGACTCGAATCGCTTCACGATTGGTCATAGCTGGCATCGACATTACTTAAGCCTATCTTGGAAAGTATGGCGACATTGCTTTGAGAAATCATGCTCGGCTACGGCTCATTTATTGTTAAAATTAGAACATGGCTAAAGTGCAAAAGTCAGAAACTGAGTTAGTTTTACAGCTCTCTGCCTGGGAGAAACTAGGTGGACTTCACTCAAATCCAACCGCTGATGTTTCTTCTCTTGTTTCAGTCACCACTGCCCAGAGTCCATGGGGCAGAAAAGTCCTAAAAGGATTTAGAGCCCCTGGCACAGGTTTTCCCTATGTAATTTTGTTGGGATCAATGCGATACCGGCGTGGAAAAGATTTCACTGCCATCTATGGCAGAGGTCCTGTAGATATCTATGAATTTAATAGTGGTGAGTTTAAGCGCTGGATTGTGAGTAAGAAATAGAAATCAACCCAGTAATGGGCGTAGCTCCACTTTTCTATTGCAACTTCTAGAGCCCTCGGCAGCAAGTTCCTTCGCAATCTCCAAAGTCTGTGTCTCAATGATCCAAAAGCCACTAAAGAACTCATCGGATGAAATAAATGGACCTTCGCTGCTTTTGTTTGCGCCGTTACGGTTATCGAAAACAATTGCAGAGGAAGGTGAATCTAAACCTCCAGCAAAGATGCGCTGGCCGTGGGCAGAAAGCTTGTCGTTGAAGTCATCAATAGCTTGAATCTCTTGCGGTGTGTGGGGTGAACGAGTCTGGTTATCAATGACTGAGACTAGAAATTTCATTGCATGATTATAGATTATTAAGTAGCAGCTCAGGTATATGGCCTTGATTGAGTAGGATTTACTCATGAGTCTTTATGAGGAAGAAGTTCAAGCACGGTGGGGTGATACTGATGCCTATCGCCAATCAACGTCCAAAACCTCTAAATACTCTAAGGAAGATTTTGCAGCAGCAAAAGTAGATCAAGAGGCTGCAACCGAGCTATTTGTTTATGCCTTCGGCAACAGCCTTGCCATTGACTCCCCCAAGACTAAAGAGGCTGTCATCGCTCACAGGGCCGCAATTACTAAATGGTTTTATGACTGCTCAGTTGAGATGCAAAAGAACTTGGCAGTGATGTATGTAGAAGATCCACGATTTAAGGAGTACTACGACGGGCGTGTAAAGGGTTTAGCTCAATACGTCCATGATGCTATTTGGGCTCAGTGACCAACTCCGCCTAGGTTCATTACTACTACGCCAACAATGATGATTGCCATACCAATAATGTTTAATCTGGAAAGTTGCTGATCAAAGAAAATTGCCCCACCAATGGCAGCTCCCATAATTCCCACCCCAGACCAGATGGCATAGGTAATCCCCACTTCAAGTTTCTTAAGGGAAATAGCCATGAGCGAGAAGGCGATTACATAACCCACTGCCACACCAATTGATGGCCAAAGTTTGCTCAGCCCGTCGCTAGCTTTAAGAAATAGCGTTCCAGCTATCTCAGCAACAATTGCAATTGAAAGAAGGAACCAGGCCATAGGAATGAGAATACCTCACGTAAAGCAATAAAACTTTAAGTTAAGAACTTACTTGGACTCTGTCTCAATCTCAAAAGCCCACAAATCTAACTCATCTAGATCCACTGGCTTAAATCCTTTTGCCTCTAGCGCAGATGCCAACTGAGCTCGATGCTCAGTGGCGTGATGTATTGCTTGTGAAAGGATGGTTGAGCGCCACCTTTTCACCATTTTGTCTTCATAGTTCTTAAACTCAATCTGAATATCCTCTAACTTCACGCACTCAAGTAAGGCTTTGTCCACAATCGCTGCCTGCTCTTTAAGTCGTGTGAGATCTGCAATCACTTTCACATCATCAATACATGGCTCCCCTGGTTTGGTAAGTGCTGGGATGCCACTGATTCGAAAGGCGTAGTGATCAGCTGAATCAACAATATGATAAACAATCTCTGCGGCATGCCATTCAGAGTTAGTTGCAAAAGAACCAAGGGAGCCTTCGGGAAGTGTTTGCAGGTGGGCAATAGTTTTCTGATTTGCCCATGCCATGTGAGCCAGGAGGCGTTCAAGTCCAATAGTCATAGTGGCATCATAATCGGAGGAAGAAGAGTCGCCCTATAAGCCGGAAGAATTCACGTCGGGCCTAATTTGGCCGATTTTCCATACTTTTTCCCATATAAAGTTGTACAACACTCGAAATGAAAGTCTCTCAATAAACCGGCCTTATCCGATCCGCTTGAGCATTGCATTCATCTGAACAATCTGGGCAGATTGATCCGTCACTACATTCTCACCAAAAGACTTGATATCAGCGTTACTAGCGTCTCGAATCATTGTGGTCATGTGGATTGCACCATCGTGATGTCCAATCATTCCTTTAAGCCAAAGTGCATCGAAGTTCTTTCCCGATGCTGCTGAAAGAGCAGAGAGTTCAGCATCATCAAGCATTCCACCCATTCCCATTGAATGCCCCATGTCGGTGGTGGCTCCTGCATCTTTTAGCCAGGTCTTCATCTGAACAATCTCTGCTGTTTGGGCTTTGATAATTGTGTTTGCAAGTGCAAGGAGTTCTGAATCTTTTGATGTTTTAAGAGCAATGTTTGAAATATCAATCGCTTGCTGGTGATGAGGAATCATCATCTGCAAGAACATCACATCGGCACCTGTATATGTGGCAGTTCCTGAGTTGTGACGCATACCCATGGAATTGTTTCCACGCATCCCAAATAATCCTTCGTCGCTATTCCTGCTTATTGAAAATCCTAGAATTATTCCAAGCAGAACAACGATGATTGCAACGAGCGAACCAGTCTTCTTATCAATATTTATTTGCATCTCTAACCCCTTTGATATTGCAACCATACTCGCAGTTTCTGAGAGTTTTCTGTCAGTCTTAAGGAACTATGGAATATCCTGCCGCTTGCACTGCTCGCTCGATTGAGTCCTGTGGTATTTCTGAGTCAGCGCTGATAATGGCATTCCCATTTTCGGCGCTGGCAACGACTTTGATTACACCCGGAATTGCCATAATCTCCTTGCTTACACGGCCTTCACAGTGGCCACATGTCATTCCTTTTATTCCAACAGTCTTTTCTGCCATGTATTTCTCCTTTGATTACAAAACCTAGTCTGATCGCCATCTGCTATTGAATGCACGAAACAGAAAAAGGAAATTGCTTATTTTAGGAAATTTTCCTAAAAATCTTACCCATATTTTTTGATGTATAGATATCTGAGCCCACGGTCACCAAGATCAACTGGTCACTGGCGCTAAGAATTCCAGTAGCTCCTTTAAATCTATTGAGCTTATTCCAGCTGTTTCCAAGGTCCGATGACATGTAAAGAGAAGTGCCACTTAAAGCGTAAAGGCCAGAATCGCGCCATTCGACCTGTGTAAATTTGAGAGTACTTTTCAATTCTTTTGTGGATTTAAGGGCATTCCTAGTGAGGAGCAATTTAGAGCCCTTTATCGCCACAGCAATACCTGACATATCTGGCGAAACCGCAATATCTGTAAAGCTGTTTGCTCCTAGCGAGCTCCAACTCTTTCCAGAATCTGCTGAATACATCAAGTTTCCACTCTGCGAATCAGCACCATAAAGATCAGTCCCAGCACCTTCTAGAAAGTGGAAATCTACTTTCCCGACTAGCGAAACAGATTTCCAACTCAATCCGCCATCGGTTGACTTCACGAGGCCGATAGGATTTAACGCTTTTGACCCTTGAGCTGGGTGCCCGCTTGCAAATATATCCTTACCTGAAGTTGTAAACCCCATCACATCAATTTTATCTTGCCCAACTAACTTCATATTATTTTTGCCAACGAGCTCATAGAGACCTTCGTGAGTCATTACCAGAACTTTATTGCCCACAACTTTTACATGATGAATATGTGAGACGGAATCAAGTGTCTGAGCGATAGCGCCGTTGTTTACTGTCATCAGTGCAACAATTGCAAAGCAAGAAAATCTGAACCTAAAACTTTTAATATTTTGCGTTTTCATATTAATCCATTCTCTGTTTGATGATTTTCTTCTAAACTCGGCCAGCAAATGGCATCATTCCTTGAACACTATAAATATTGGAATACTTCAGGCCTGTTGCAGTAGACCTTGCTTCCCACATCATCCCATTTCCAGCATAGATGCTCATATGATGAATTGTGCTCTGGGTGCCTTTATAAGAGTAAAAAATTAAGTCGCCCGGTTGCATTTCAGCGATTGGAACTTGTTTTGTATAGGTGTAATAGAGTCCTGAGTTAAGTCGATCCCAATTAGGCCAGCCAAGCCCTGCGTACTTGTAGGCTGCATAAACTAAACCTGAGCAATCAAAAGAATTAGGACCTTCGCTACCCCACACATATGGTTTCTTTGCCAAAACTTGTCGCTTCGCAAATTCAACCGCCTTCAGACGTTGCTCAACAGTTGTTCTCGAAGATGACGCACCGTTTGGGCCACCGCCCTTCCAAACTTTAGCCTGGTTTGGAGCTTTGGTAGCTTCATTAGATCTTGTTTCTTCAAGGATGGCGAGTTGGCGTTTTTGTTCGAGTGTTAGCCTTACTTTTTTAGCCGAGGCTAACTCCTTTTGTAGCTTGTCTTGTACGGCCTGAAGCTTGTCCACTTCCTTTTGTTGAGCATCACGGACAGAATCTGCTTCTTGCTTTGCTATCGCAACCTTCTCAGTTGCTCGCAATTGGAGCTCTTTAGCGGCTTCAGCAACTTTTCTAGCCTCTTTCGCGATGATCTCTGCAGCCTTGAATTGTTCGAGAGCAACTTTGTTCTTAGAGCCCAAATTTTCGAGAATGGAAATAGTGTCGATTACATCTTGTGGACCGTTTGCACTAAGAAATGTTTCAATATTTCCCATATTTCCTCCCGTCACATATGCAGCGACAGCTAACTTTCCAATATTTCGGTGAGTTGCTGAGACCTCAGCCTCGGCAGCTTGAACAGCTTTCGTCGCTGAATTTAATTCTTTCACAGCTACTGCTAATTCATTCTTGGCAGACAGGTACCTTTTGTTTACCTCCGCAGCAAGCGCTGCAAGTTTTCTAAGGCTTCCTTGTGCAGCTACAAGTTTTTTAGCAGCATTAGCAGCATTTTGTTTTTTCTGCAGTTCAAGTTTTTTGGCTGCTTCTATCTGTGCAAGCGTTGGTTTGTGATTAGCGCCAAATGCATCAGGCGAGATTGTAGTTAGGATAGTAATTGATAGGAGGACTGAATGTAACTTCTTCACACGCAATAGCTTCATAACCTAGTAGCCCCCACGAATGGTTTTCTTCCAAACATCTTTGTCAGTGGAACTACTTCAACCTTCTTCCCAGGCCGCGGTGCTTGAACCATTTTTCCACCACCCATATAGATCGAAACATGGCTAATTGGTTTACCAAAGAAAAGTAAATCCCCAGGCTTTAATGATGAGTAAGAAATGGGCTTCCCATATTTAATTTGAATGCGTGATGAATGTGGTAGCGAAACTCCTGCCGCCTGAAATGCTCGCATTGTTAGTCCTGAACAATCCCACCTTGTTGGGCCCGCGGCTGCCCACACATAAACATCACCTATCTGTTGGAGTGCGAACTTAAGGGCGATGGATCCACGTGAGTTGTCGCCTTTATAAGAAGCGGCATATCCTTTCGAAGCACTCAGAATCTTATTCTCTCGATCTGTTTCCTCTCGAAGAAGACGCTCTCTATCGGCCTTTGCAAGTGAATTAAGAAGTTTTTCTGCCTTTGCTAAGCACTCTTCGCTTGGGTTACTTGTTGATTGAGTCGTTTTTGTTCCACAAGTAGTAGCGCAGTGCGATCGCCCAAAACTAACTGTGTGGCTTGAACTCTTTGTTTGGTAGCTGCGTACTCACGTAACTGTTTCGAATATCCTCGACTGACACTATCTAGTACAGATACATCCGTCAGATATTTCGTTGGATCGGAGGAAAAAAGCAATTCAAAGGATTTACCAAAACCACTTCCTTGATATTCGGAAATCGCAATTTTTGCTAGACCTTTACTTACTACGCTCAGCTCTTTTTGAATTACTTCCTCGCGCTGTTGCAGCACCCCTGTCTCTTTTTGAAGTGCTTTAATTTTCAAGGTTGCTTCATTCGCGGCTTCATATTTTTCTGCAGCCAGAGTCCGCAGTCGATCAATCTCACGCTGCACAGATGCCACCGTTGGCGCAGCCTGTGCCTCTATCGACTGCGCCATGAAAACTGCAACGAGCAGTAAGGCAAGGATTCTTTTCATGAATTGACCTAGAACCTTACTTACTCTTAGCCAATAATTTCTTCATGAGAGTGATTTCAGCTGATTGTCCAGACCGGATACCAACCGCAATCTTCTTGGCTTCACTATTCTTTGTACCGTCGAGCATAGAAACCATCTCTAAAGCGCCTTCATGATGTGCAATCATCGATTGAAGAAACGCCGTGTCGAATTTGCCACCTTTGAGTTTTTTCAAGGTAGTCATTGAGCTCTCAGGAAGCATGCCACTCATCCCCATGTCGTGGTCCATCGTCATCGATGACTTAGTGGCAGTCAGCCAATATTTCAATTGGGCCATTTCTTTACTCTGTGCAGAGATGATCGCCTTTGCCAAATTCTTAACCTCTGGGCTAGCACTATTTTTGAGTGCCATCTTGGACATTTCTATTGCCTGTTGGTGATGAGGAGCCATGCTCTGCGCGAACATAATTTCGTTAATGCCTAAGTTCTTCAAGCTCTTGGCATGAGAACTTGCTGATGCGGGTTGGATAAAGAATGGAAGGGAAATTACGGTAAGCAGAAATACGATTTTCTTAAACATTTGGAATCCTTTTCGATGTGATTAATTGGTTTATTTAGTCAATAAAACAGTAACTTCTATCGAAGACGGATTAGATGCGGATAACTCCCAATTGTGCGCGGGATAGTGAAAGTTGTATAAATTGGTTTCGTTGCGCGCTAATTAAACGTCTACCATTTGTTAGATATTCTTTTAATTGAGAGCTTGGCGCTCTTAAATAATGGAGCTTTCGTCCGAGCAAAAGTACAACAATGAAAAGTACTGCACACCCAACATCCATTAATGCATTTGAGCTAGAAGCAAAGCTGAGCGGCTTAACTGAAGTTGTAGGAGCGACGTGATCTCCTGAATGGTTTGCTTGAATGGCTACTTGATCGCTTTGCATTGAGTGACATTGATGTGCAATCACGATGCCAGTTGAAAATACAGCCAATAAAATGGCAAGGAGCAAGCTCATTCGCTTATTGCTCTTGATTACCATAGCCATGATAATAAATTACCAGATGAGAACTTTTTTAGGTCTATTTGGAGACGGCTCGCTTATAAATTGTGATGGAAAATACAGAATTACGCTCAGCCAATGCCCATAAAACTGCCCATATTTGCCCATGGTTTCCCCATAAAAACATTCAAATCTGCGACAGGTTATGTAACAACTTGTACAAGGAAAATGCAGAAAGGTGAGCGCAGTTTTAACCTGCGCCCACCTAATTGGAAGAAGAGTCGCCCTATAAGCCGGACACAGTTA
>Ga0208027_1000371_pt1 | contig 9891 bp, 7 predicted proteins | sample Colrivmet1563A02_FD_187685 | JGI IMG/M metagenome (GOLD analysis project Ga0208027, IMG submission 187685) | Estuarine microbial communities from the Columbia River estuary - metaG 1563A-02 (SPAdes) (version 2) | ecosystem: Environmental > Aquatic > Marine > Intertidal zone > Estuary | place: USA...
TTTTAAAACTTGCACACCATTTACCCAAACATGTGACATACCTGTTGCATATTGTCTTGGTTTTTCAAATGTAGCATGGTCCTTTATTTTACTAGGATCGAAAACTAATACATCTGCATAGTTGCCTACTTTTAATTCTCCACGCTTTTGAATATGTAAACTTGTAGCCGCTACTTTAGAAAGTTTATGGATGGCTTTTTCTACAGTCATTACTTTTTCTTCATTTACATAATGTCCAATCACGCGTGCAAAATTTCCATAAGCACGAGGATGTGTACTTTGTTTCATGAAGATAGGATCGGTTGATGCCGATTCTGCATCAGATCCAAAGCTTACCCAAGGAAGAATAATTTGTTTTTTTATGTTTTCTTCACTCATTAAAAAATAAGCTACGTCTACACGACTACTATCTTGAATAATTAAATCGATAGCGCAATCCTCTGCAGTCGTATTTCTCATCTTAGCCACTTCTTCTAAAGTTTTACCAGCATATTTCGATAAAGAATCTCTTCTAAATCCAAGTAATAAAACTTTACTTGGGCTCCCTGTACCGTAGTATAAATTTTCCCAATCTTTTGCATCGGTCTTCATGGCCTTTATCATCTCCGCTCTTATTTTCGGATCTTGTAAACGCAACCATAGTTTTCCAAATCCACCATCTTGTAAAGAAGGAGGCATGGACGCCGTCATGCCCGTAGCACCTGCAGTATAGGTATACATATTAGCCGCAATGTCAATGCCAGCAGCCCTTGCAGCTTCTACTAATTTTATAACAGAATCCATCTTAGGCCAGTTATTTACACCGCCTGCTTTTAAATGATAAATTTCTCCATGCACTTTTGCTTCTTTGGCAATGGTAATTAATTCTTTCGCAGCTTCAATAAAATTATTGCCTTCACTACGCATATGTGAAATATAACCACCACCATAAGGTGCAGCGGCTTTACATAATTCAATCAACTCTTCTGTCTTTGCAAAAAAGGCTGGCGGATAAATTAAAGAACTACCTACTCCGAGTGCGCCTTCTTCCATGGCTTGCTTTACTAAACCTTTCATGCTTTCTAATTCAGTAGCTGTTGGTGCGCGATTGTCTTCCCCAATAATATTTTCACGAATAGTAGTGGCACCCACATAAGAAGCAATATTGCAACTAATGCCACGCTTCTCCATAAAATGCATGTACTCTCCTAATGTGTTCCATTCAATTGGAATTCTATCTGGTCCTGTTTGATCCTCTTCCATTGCCTTTTTCATCTTTGCATTTAAAGGACCCATACTTCCTCCTTCACCAAAAACTTCTAAGGTGACCCCTTGTCTAATATCTCCTTGAGAATTACCATCTATTATAAGAGAGACAGGTGCCCAACTTAACATATTAATAAAGCCTGGTGTAATGGCCATGCCTTTTGCATCAATAATATTGGTAGCTGTTTCTTTAGAAAGATCGCCAATAAAAGCAATGGTATCATTTTTAATAGCAAGGTCGGCTTTATAAGGTGCCCCACCATTTCCATCATAGACTAAACCGTTTTTTATAATGGTGTCATATTTGCTATTACTACAAGCAAATAATAAACAAATTAAACAGATGGATACGAATTGTTTCATGGCTTTAATTTTAAGTAAAAAGCAAGCTTATTTTGTACAAGTTATCTGTAATTTAATGTTTTTTCAATAAAATTTTTTATATTCAAGTTCGCTTTTAAGACCAAACCAAAAAACTAACGATTATGTCAAAAAACATTCAAGCCAACAGACTATTTGTTGCCAGCTGCCTAGCTTTATTAGTGACCTCTCTTTCCTTTGGAATTAGGGCTGGGGTTCTAAGCCAACAAGGCATTGATTTTCAATTAACGAATGCGCAATTGGGCACCATTGCAGCTACTGCCTTCTGGGGCTTTCCATTAGCGATGCTAGTAGGCGGTACCATTGTTGATATTATTGGCATGAAGCGTTTATTAGTGCTTGCCTTTATATTTCATTTAGCAGGTATTGTACTTACTATTTATGCAACAGGCTATTGGAGTTTATTTTTCTCTACTTTATTAATTGGTATTGCCAATGGTACAGTGGAGGCTTCTTGTAATCCTTTAGTAACTGCTTTATACCCTAATAATAAAACCACTAAATTGAATCACTTTCATTTATGGTTCCCTGGAGGTATTGTAATTGGTACTTTAATTGTTTTCTTATTTAATAAAATAGGATTAGGTACGAACTTACAAGTAGGTATGATGTTAATTCCAACTATTTTATATGGTTATTTCTTTTCTAAATTAGAATTTCCAGAAACAGAACGTGTATCAAGTGGCGTTTCTGCATCAGATATGTATAAGAGTTTATTGAACCCTCTATTTATTTTTATGATTATCTGTATGTTCGGAACAGCCATCACAGAATTATTTACAGGACAATGGATAGATGTACTACTTAAAAATGTAAGTGATAATGCTATCTTATTATTAACTATTGAAACAGGTATCATGGTTATTGGTCGTGCCTTTGCAGGTCCTGTGGTACATAAGTTTTCACCTTCAGGCGTATTATTAATTTCGGCTATTTTAGCAGCAGTAGGTTTATACTTATTAGGCCATACAACTGGTAATATGTTATTTGTAGGCGCTATTATTTTCGGTATTGGCGTATGTTATTTCTGGCCAACCATGTTAGGCTTTGTTGCTGAAAACTTACCTAAAACGGGTGCTGTAGGGCTTAATCTTATGGGTGGTGCGGGTATGTTTGCCGTATCTGTTTATATGATATTTATGAGCGACTTCTATGATACCTTAGTGAATGCTAAAATTCCAGATGGTACTGCAGCAGCAGACTTAGCAGCGGTTACAAATGAAGCTAAAAAATTAGCGGGTCCAGAAGTCATCAATGCCACTTTAATGATTCCTCTAGTATTAATTGTTGCCTTTATTGGATTAAACGTGTACATGAAAAATAAAAAAGCAGCAACGGCTTAAATATGCGCCGATCTATTTTATATTTTTCTTTTTTAATATGCCTGCTGTTTTTTATAGTTGCTTGTGCAACTACACCTAGCTATTTAAAAAATAATGAAAAAATAGGACAGCTAATAGATTCTAGCAAAACTACTTATGTACTCTATGCCTATGATGAGCAGTACGCTACGGAATCTCATTATTATGATAAACAAGGGGGCTTACTTAAAGTGGTGAAATACGACGGACTGGCAAGTTCAGTTATTTATAATGTTAGGTCTAAAAAGGCAACTGAATTAAAATTATTGGAACAGTAGTGGAATGAGTTTTTTTTATAAAGAGGCTAATACGGTATCTAAATTAGTAAGCAAGTCTTTTGCATTCTCCATAGAGAAAATAATAGGAGGCTTTATTTTAAACACATTATTATAAGGTCCATCAACGCCCATTAAAAATCCTTTATCCTTCATTTTTTCTACAATGAGCTTAATGGCCTCCGTAGCTGGTTCTTTGGTAATTCTATCTTTTACTAACTCCACTCCAATAAATAAACCTGACCCTCTTACATCTCCAATAATGGAATGTGTATGCATAAGTGCGCGCATGCCTTCTAATAAATAATTACCTACTTGCAGTGCATTTTCTTGTAAGCCTTCCCTCTCAATAACATCTAATACAGCCAAACCGGTTGCCATTGAAACAGGGTTGCCTCCATAGGTATTAAAATATTCAATACCATTATTAAAGCTATTGGCTATTGCATCGGTCACAATAACTGCGGCCAGCGGATGCCCATTGCCAATGGGTTTACCCATCACTACCATATCGGGTACCACGTCTTGTAATTCAAAGCCCCAAAAATGCGAACCCACTCTTCCAAAGCCTACTTGTACTTCATCTGCAATACAAATACCGCCAGCAGCTCGAATATGCTTATATACTTCTTTTAAATAATTGGGCGGTAGGGGCATTTGTCCACCCACGCCTAAAAGTGTTTCACAAATATAGGCAGCAGGTTTTTTATTTTCTTTTGCTAGCGTATCAATAATATTTTTTACATCCATTGCATATTTACCTCCTGCATTAGCATCTTCATAGGTATAAGGCCCTCTATATAAATCGGGGTTGATGGCTTTATGTATCCAAGGCATTTGTCCCATGCCACCTTCTCTATCAAATTTATAAGGGCTCATTTCTATAGTGGCCGTTGAAGTTCCATGATAAGCATGGTCTAAAACAATGATATCTTTTTGTTTTGTGCAGTGCCTACTAATTCTAATGGCTAAATCATTGGCCTCACTTCCGCTATTGGTAAAATAACAAACATTTAAACCAGCAGGTAAACTAGCTGTTAATTTTTGCGCATATTCAATTAAATGATTATTTAGATACCTAGTATTGGTATTTAAACTAGCAATTTGTTTTTGCATCACTCTTACTAGGCTTGGATGACAATGTCCTATATGACTTACATTATTTACACAATCAATATAGGTATTGCCTTTATCGTCATATAAATATTGTAATGCTGCCTTATCAATTTTTAAATGTTTTTCATAGCTAATACTTAGGTTTCTTCCAATATGCGTATTTCTTTTAGTTTCTATATTTTTATAATTTTCATTTGCTTCAATGATGGATGTATAATGACAAGCTAGTCTAAAAGCATTTTCTGCTTTAATGGGGTTTAGTGTAATTAAATAGCATAGTAAGTCCCAGGCGGGCTTCTCTGTTATAAAATGATGTTCATTGTTGGTATCCAAAGAACCATTATAGGCAGACTGTGTTACACTTATGCATAATCTTGCCGCTATTAAATAATATAAAATATTTAATTCTTTTTCTTCAATAGCATATGCACTATGATAACCCTTCACTACTAGAACGGCTGCAGCTAGTGGGTCCGACTGGTGCAGCATCGCATAGGTACAGGCTACGGCTACATTATTAATAAGGGCAGTGTACACCATATCGCCAAAATCAATCAATCCTGCAATGGTATCGCCTTCTACAAGTACATTGTAATCATTGGCATCATTATGTGTATAGGCTTGTCTGAAAGAAGAAAGAGTGGGCAGTACTTCTGTTTCAAATTGCAGCATAAAATAATCTGCAATTCTTTTTTTAGCAGCATCGGGAATAAAGTTTATTTTATAATTCGCATCGCGTGCAGTACTAATATCCCAAGTATAATGTCTGTGCATGCCCGGATGCTTAAAGCCAACTAAGCTTTTATCCATCTTGCCTAAGAAAATGCCTAAATTTTCAAATAAGGCTTTGTTTTTTGCTGGGGCTTCTACCCAAAAGCTACCTTCTAGAAAACTTAATATTCTAATATAGTAAGTTGCTTCGTCAACGGTAATTTCCGTTAAGGTTTCTCCTTTTTTATTTAAAGTATAAGTTTGGAATTGCGAAGCTAAATCCGACTTAGCTAAATGCTGTAGAATTTTTACTTGTGCTTCTAAGAAAAAATAGTCGTGGCTACTATTAGAAACTTTTAAAATATTTTTCTTGCCCGATTTCTCTACTAATAAAAAATTAAGTTCATCATAACCATTTAGCACAGAAGCTTTCACTTCTATTCCATAATAATTTGCTACCCAGTTTTCAATACTGCCAATGGTAAAATTCATGCCAACAAGTTAGTTAATTATTCAGAAAGCTTTCCATAGAAGCGGCCACCATTTTAGGTGCTTCTTCCATGGGGGTATGGCCTATATTTTTATAAACAGCTAGCACACTTCCTTTTATATCTTTTTGAAATAGGTAGGCATTTTCTACAGCTATAAGATGATCCTGCTCTCCCCATAGAATTAAAGTAGGCTGCTTAATAGTTTTGATAGGTTCGGAAGATGAGGCTATTCGGTTTTTAAATATAGATAAAGTGGCTGCACGATTGCCTTGCCTTAATAGCATTTCATGATACCTTGTTACAATGGCATCGCTTATAAGACTGTTATCATAAAATACAGTCTCTAAACTTTTTCTTACTAAAAATTTGGGAGTGATAACTAATAATAAATTATTAATGACAGGGGTACTTGCTAATTTAAATCCTAAACTTCCTTTTTCATTTTTCATAGGATAACCACCTGCATCAATTAAAATAAGTTTAGCTATTTTTTCGGGATGCGCCACGGTATATTGCCATGCAATGGCTCCTCCTAAAGAATTACCTGCTAAGGTGCATTTATTAATATGCATTGCATTTAACAAAGAATCTAGAAAGCGAACATAATAATCACCTGCATAGTAATTCTCTGGATTAGGGCCGGTGATGCCAAAGGCAGGTAGGTCGAATCTTATAATTCTTCTTTTATTAGAGTTTGCAAGCATAATGGAAACCAGGCTGTCCCAGGTATGTAAAGAAGAAGAAGTACCATGTATAAGTACTAAGGGAGTAGAATCTGAAGGGTTGCCCTCGTCTCTATAATGAACCTGCATGCCCATTAGGGGCATATACTTAGAAGCGGCATTAGCATATTTAGCTTTAATTTTTTCAACAGGGATATCTTTTTGGCCATACACTGTAAATACAAGCACTAATAATACGAGTATACTTATTAAACTATAGCCAAGGTTGCGTTTTATCTTATTCATGTACAATTTGCTTTTTCTAAATTTTGAATTGATAAAGTTATAACCTTTTTTATTTGAATGAGTTCTTGTCAATGACTTAAAATGAATATTCTTATATAGTTTACAAAATATAAATGTTAAAGAAAACACAAAATTCAATTTCGTGGAAAAAAAGTTTTTTTGACTTATAACTTGAGTCTCAGTGCTTTACAGGCAGGCTAAAAAAATACAGTTTTTCTGCTTTTGCAGATAGCATTATTATATGATTATTAATTGTAATTTCTATTAACCGAATTAGTTATTAATAACCAAACCAAACCAAACCAAAATGAAAAAAATCTATCAGCAAATTCTTGATTTCCCCCAGATGGTGAATCAAAAGGTTTTGAATGCGCAGTTAAACTCCGCAGTTGATAATTTCGATTCTCAAAATGGAGTAAGATCCTACACGAAGTCAATCTATCAGATTCTGTCGATTGTAGTGTTTATTTCCATGGAAATTGCCATTATTAGTGGCGCTATGGGGTATTTCACCGATGCCAGTAGCACGGGTCTAGGAAAAGCAGGTAGTGTTTTAACTACTTTATTGCTTATTTACTCAGCCTTCCCCATAGCGCATATCATTAAAGCTAGAGGAGAAAGCCTGGGTGGTTCACACAATGGGATGGTAACATTTCTTTTTAAAGATGTTGTTACTACCAATATCAAAATACTAGGTGAAGTGGCCGCAGTGGGTGCTTTTATTGGCGCCGCTTGCTTAACCTTCTCTTTTGTATTTGATACCAATTTATACAATGCAAGTACTGGCACTGCCTTCAGTACAATTAGTGGTTTAAGTAGTTTACCTATGCAAGGGTTGACTAATTTATTCGCTGCATTAAAATTAGATTATTTAACAGAGGTATTAAATAATCTTAGCTCTTGGACAATGGCGAGTGGCCAAAACTTCACTGGTGATATGCTTTGGAATATTAATGATTTGTTCTTAGTGGCTGGTGCTTTTGTGAATGTAGCACTTGGATTAGCTTATTTGTATGTTAATCTAGCTATTTATCATTTCTTATACACTATGGTTTCTAATTTCATTAAGTGGATTCAAAGCCCTTCTCTTCCTATTGCAATGAAAACTAAATAGGATAACGCGTTTTTCTTTTACAATCGTTTCGAATAAAAAAAGCCCTCTCCATTATTTGGAGGGGGCTTTTATTTTAATTATTAGGTTCTACAAAATAATCTACCACAAATACTTTATCCATATGAGGTTTTAATACAGATTGAAATGCAATATGCGCTGGATGTTTTTGATAGGCGGCTAAATCTTTTTCAGAATTAAATGTAAGCGTAAAGCAATGTGTAAAGCCTTGGTCTAAATGTTCTGGACTCATATTAATACCCCACTGCATATTTTTAACCTGTGGTACTTTACCATATAACTTAGCAAAAGTATGTGCTACATTGTCTACTTCTTTTGCAGAAGAGCTTGTTTTAAAAGTAAATAAAACAACATGTTTTAATTCTCCTGTTCTATTTTGTGCATGTGTATTTAAAAAACTAGTTGCTAATAGAGCGAATAAAATAATTTTTTTCATTTTTAATTAAGTTGATTGATTTTTAAATTATAAATAAGTTTGAGGGTCGTCACAAATTCTAAAATTTTCATTAAAGCCATTCATTATTTTTACATCCTCGTTAGAAAGGGTAAAACTAGTGGCGTCAAAATTTTCTACTAACCTTTCTTTTTTAGAGGATTTAGGAATAGTTGAAATACCGTGTTGTAGATGCCAGTTCAATACTATCTGAGCAGGTGTTCTATTGTATTTATTACAAATAAGTACTAAGCGCTCATCTGAAAATTTAAGTCCTCTTGTAATGGGTGAATAAGATTGCACTTGAATGCCTGCTGCTTTACAATAGGCTAGTAAGTCTTCTTGATATAACCAGGGAGAGAACTCTATTTGATTTACTGTAGGAACAATATTTGCTGTTAATTTCAATTCTTCTAATAAGGTAATATTATAATTAGCAACTCCAATGGCCTTCACTCTTTTTTCCGCGTATAATTTTTCTAATCCTTTCCAAGAAGCGGCGCGGCCTTCTTTAATAGGCCAATGAATTAAATATAAATCAACATAATCTTGGCCAAGTTTTTTTAAACTATCATCAAAAGCTTTTAAAGCGGCCTCGTAACCATGATCGGTATTATTTAACTTGGTCGTTAAAAAAATTTCCTTTCTATCTAGTCCTGCATTTTTTATAGCATTGCCAATTTCTACTTCATTTTCATACATGCTAGCCGTGTCTATTAATCGGTAGCCTATTGCTAAAGCATCTTCTACCGCCTGCTCTGCTTCAGCCTTATACATATCATAAACACCTAAGCCCAACAGCGGCATAGGTATACCATTATTGAGGGTAGTCTTTACCATTTCTCTAGTCCCAATAATTTTTTTCCAAGATCATTAAGTACTGCAGTTTCATATTTTGTTTGCTCCCAATTCCTTGGATCGCCAGGGAAGGCGTAACCTTCTGGTGCAATTCTATGTTTCCAAGAATTCACTCTCCACTCTGTTAAAGCCTCATTATTTTCTTCTGCTGGCATCATAGATAAATATTGAGCGATACGCACTTTGTCTGTACTATTATTCGCTCTAATACCATGTGGTTCTAAACTATTAAAAATTAATAAGTCACCTGCTTCTAATTTTACTTTAGTAGGCGTGAATGCAGAAGTATCTGGTTTAAATCTATCTCTGTCTTCTGGTTGTGTTAGTTTCCAAGTATCATAGGTTCTATATAATTCTGGAATACATTGAAAGCCTCCCATGTTTTCATCATTTTGATCGGCTAAGGCTAATACACCTTGCACATTCACTGGTTTTGTTTCTGGATCATAATCCCAATGAATAAATGCTTTGTATTCATGTCCTGGTCTGATAGGAAAATTTAAATTCGCTCTATCTATAGATACCCATAATTTTTCTGTACCCCAAATATCAACAAAGGCATCATACACTTTTTGCATTTGACGATTGTTCCATAAATGTTGGTTATTATAACATTCAACCATACCTGTACCCGCTAGCTCTTTCATTTTCATTTCAGCTCTTGGTGCAGTGTACCATGTTTCTTTATCATTAGGGTTCTTTTCTTCAAACTCCCACAAAAAATTTGCAGTAGCCAAGGCTTGTTCACGTGGCACTGCATTTTTAATTACAATATATCCATTGTGTTTCCAGAAGGTCCAATCTTCTTCACTTAATACGCGAAGTGGTTTACCATTGGTGCGGTTGTTTAAACTAGTCGCACTGCTTTTTGCAGTGGATGGGTTTCCAGGAATGTCCTTGTGTGCATTATTAGGCACCAT
>Ga0208027_1000392_pt1 | contig 9642 bp, 7 predicted proteins | sample Colrivmet1563A02_FD_187685 | JGI IMG/M metagenome (GOLD analysis project Ga0208027, IMG submission 187685) | Estuarine microbial communities from the Columbia River estuary - metaG 1563A-02 (SPAdes) (version 2) | ecosystem: Environmental > Aquatic > Marine > Intertidal zone > Estuary | place: USA...
TATTAATGATGAAGCCTTGGTAGATACTATTTTAAAATCGGAGTTTAGTTTTTTCCCTCAACCCACTCAATGGGCTGATGGAAGCGGACTAAGTCGCTTTAATTTAAATACGCCTGAAAATTATGTGGCCTTATTGAAAAAAATGGAAAACGATTTTAGCTTAACGCGCATTAAAGGTGTTTTTGCACAAGGAGGTAAAACTTCTTTAGCTTCTTATTATAAAAATATTCCAGGAGAATTATATGCTAAAACAGGTACCCTAGGTAATCAAGTTGCGCTGAGTGGCTATATCATAACTAATAAAGGAACGCATTTATTATTTTCGGTACTAGTAGCCAATCATATTAGCCCTAGCAGTACTCCAGTAAGAAAAGCGGTGGAAGCTTATTTAACAAGTATAATGAAGTTGAACTAACTATTTACTAAACAAGCCATCTAAATAATCTTCTTTTAATTCAACATAGGTAGGGGCGCCAGAAGCGGTGATAGTGGGAATATCGCAGTCTGCCAAGGATTCTATCAAGGCATGCATTTCTTTATGACTTAGCGCCTGACCGGCTTTAATAGCCATTTGACGCGCCATGCAGCGAATCAGTTTTTCTCTTTTGCTAAATTTAATATCACCACTAAAATGCTTAAACTGTTCTAGTAGTAATTCAATCGCATTTTTCTCGTTGCCTGAAATAACATCTGCAGGTATACCTTGTATAATAAAACTATTTTGACCAAAGGGTTCAATTTCATATCCAATTAGGGCAAGGTCTTCGATAATATCTTCTAGCAAAATGGCATCACTCACACTTAGTTCTAATACCACAGGGAATAAACTTTTTTGAGTCGCATGAGGCTGTGCGCTTGCCTTTTGGAATTTTTCATACAAGACTCTCTCGTGCGCTAATTGTTGGTGAATAATTATTACGCCACTCTGCGAAGGGGCTAATATATAAGTTTGATGTAACTGAAGTAGGCTTGCTGTTTCTTCAATTTGTAGTGGATTGCCTTCTTTGTACAATCCCATGGAAGAGGCTTTTACTATATAGGATTCACCAGCTGTATCCAGCCCTTCATTTGAAGAGGGGATGTCTGTAAAAAAACTTTTCCAATCTTGTTTAGATGCATTTTCGCTTCTTGAAATTAAATGCGCTTGATTTTTTTTACTAAAGCCTTCATACAAAGACTGCTTAGTGGTATTATTATACTTTTCGTCGGTAAAAGGTTTTTGAATCGCATCTAATTGTTGAATATTGGCATCCAAAGAAAAATCCAATGAAGGGGCTACACTAAATTGTGCTAAAGCATGTCTAACGGCTGCTTGCACAAAGGCGTAAATTATTTTATCGTCTTCAAATTTTATTTCTTGCTTGGTAGGGTGCACGTTAATATCTACTTGTGCGGGATCTACATCAATATATAATAAATAACTAGGAAAATTTTCTTTAGCAATTAAACCTTCAAAGGCATTGGCTACAGCGTGATGCAAGTAAGCACTTTTAATAAAACGGCGGTTTACAAAAAAGTACTGATCGCTTCTTGTTTTTTTAGCAGTATCAGGTTTACCTACAAAGCCTGTAATAGTTAAGTAGTCGGTTTTTTCACCCACTGTTACTAGTTTCGTTTGATAGGCATTGCCTAATACTTGAATGGCCCTTTGTTTAAAGCTGCCACCCTCCCAATGATATACATCTTGTCCATTACTAGATAAACTAAAATAAATTTCAGGAAAGGCGAGAGCCACTCTTGTAAATTCTTCAATGATATGTTTAAGCTCGGCGCTATTACTTTTTAAAAAATTTCTTCTAGCAGGTACATTGAAAAATAAATTTTTCATACTTATACTCGTACCTACTGGACAAGCTACAGCACTTGTATCTGTTACTTTACTGTTTTCAATTTCAACAGCGGTGCCCATTTCATCTTCAGCTCTTCTAGTTTTTAAACTTACTTGGGCAACGGCAGCAATAGATGCCAAGGCTTCTCCACGAAAACCCATGGTTCTAATTTGAAATAAATCCTCGATGGTACTTATTTTACTAGTGGCATGACGGGCAAATGCATTTTGTGCATCGCTGGCATTCATACCCTTTCCATTATCAATGACTTGAATTAGGGCCTTGCCCGCATCGTTGACTAGTAATTTTATTTCGGTGGCACCGGCATCTACCGCATTTTCTAATAATTCCTTTACCGCGCTGGCAGGTCTTTGTATAACCTCACCTGCCGCTATTTGATTGGCTATGTGGTCTGGCAGTAAATGAATGGTATCGGGCAATTTTAGTCGCTTTTGAAGTGTGTAAAAGTAGTAAATTTGCCACTTAAAATATCATATAATGCCAAGAACAGCAGACATTCAAAAACTAAGCCATCAGTTTCTTCCTACCGATGCTGTTTTAACCAATTGGGAAGGCTTGGAGCCTTATTTTAAGACTTTATTAGCCCAAGATTTAGATTCGGTAGCTACCCTTGAAAAATGGCTTCAAAACCTAAGCGAACTAGAGGCTTTTATAAGTGAGGATGCTTGTTGGAGACAAATCAAAATGACTTGTGATACTACCGATAAATCTTTAGAAGAATCTTTCAATTTTTTCTGCATGGAGATTCAACCTAAAATGCAACCTTATGCAGATGCACTTAATAAAAAATTAATTGCCTGTCCTTATACAGCGCAGCTAAATCAATCTGCTTATTTTACTTATTTACGCTCGGTTAAAAAAAGTATCGAACTATTTAGAGAAGAAAATATTCCTATTCAAGCGGAGTTAAGTGTACTACAACAACAATATGGAACCATTGCAGGAAAAATGACCATTCAATTTAAGGAGCAAGAATATACATTACAACAAGCAGCTCAGTTTTTAGAAAGTCCTGATAGAGCTATTAGAGAAGAAGTCTATCTTAAAATTCAAGAGCGTCGTTTGCAAGATCAAACCAGCATGCATGATTTATTTTCTAGCTTAATTCAAAAAAGAAATCAGGTAGCAATTAATGCAGGCTTTGCCAATTATAGAGATTATAAATTTCAAGAGTTAGGAAGATTTGATTATGCTAAAGAAGATTGCTATCAATTTCATGATGCCATTAAATTACACGTGCTTCCACTGATTGATAAAATTTATGCACGCAAAAAAAAGAAATTAGGACTTACTACTTTAAAGCCCTGGGATACTGAAGCAGAGCCGGCTGGCATAGCTCCTTTAAAACCATTTACAGATGGCAAAGATTTATACAATAAATCGGTGGCTTGTTTTGAAAAATTGAATCCATTTTTTGCAGACTGCTTACGCAAGATGGATGAGCTTAAACATTTTGATTTAGAAAGTAGAAAAGGAAAAGCCCCGGGTGGATATAATTGTCCCTTGGCAGAATCGGGGGCGCCATTTATTTTTATGAATGCAGCTGGTCAAATGAGTGATGTGACTACCATGGTGCATGAAGGCGGCCATGCCATACATTCTTTTTTAGCACATCCACTTTCATTAAGCGCATTTAAAGAATATCCGATGGAAATGGCTGAAGTAGCAAGTATGTCAATGGAATTATTTACCATGAATCATTGGCAAAGCTTTTTTGATAACGTAGAAGATTTAAATAGAGCCAAAGAACATCAGTTAGAAAGAACTATTACCATATTTCCTTGGATTGCTATTATTGATAAGTTTCAACACTGGGTATATGAAAATCCTATGCATACTATAGAAGAGCGCACGGCTTCTTGGAAAAATATTGTAGCAGAATTTTCAACAGACAGTATTGACTATTCAGGTTTAGACATGTATAGAGCTATTGGGTGGCAAAGACAACTACATTTATTTGAAGTGCCTTTTTATTATATAGAATATGGTATTGCGCAATTAGGTGCCATTGGTATGTGGATGCAGTATCAAAAAAATCCAACGCAGGCTTTAGAGAATTATATGAATGCCTTAAGTTTAGGTGGCACAAAAACCTTACCTGAATTATATAAAACAGCAGGCATTGAATTTAATTTCTCACCCGATTATGTAAAAAACTTGATGGATTTTACAAATCAGGAATTAGAAAAATTATACGCCTAATTAATTTGCGGATGGATTAGTTGGTCCGTTAGAGGGTCCGTTGCTCGGTCTGTTATTGGGACCATTATTAGGTCTTGGTCCGTTGTTGGGTCTTGGGCCATTGTTAGGTCTAGGCCCGTTATTAGGTCTATTGTTTGGCCCGTTGTTCGGTCGATCGTTTCTTTGTTGAGGACCATTGTTTGGTCCGTTGTTAGGTCTATTGTTTGGTCCGTTGTTAGGACGGTTATCGTTTCTTTGTTGGTCTCTTCTTCTGCGATCATTCTTTTCTAACGAACGTAAACTTATCTGACCTACTAATTCTACAAATTCTGGTTCTACCTCTTTATTTTTTCCGGTAATTTCTACTGCTTGCAATTCCTCTACTGCAATACCTTGCTTATTTAATTTTTTAATTTCAATAACACGGTCAATGGTTAAAGGGTAATGCTTGGTATTATTTGGAAGGGTATACCACATTAAATTTTTGAAAATATCTTTCTTAATTAAAAAGGCCTGACCCATCACTGTTTGAAGTGTATCTGCATAATCAGGAAAACCTTGTAAGGCATCTAAATAAGTATCTAATTCAAAATTTAAACAACATTTTAATCTACCACATTGACCACTCAACTTCGTTTGGTTGATCGATAAATTTTGATAACGCGCAGCAGTTGTGTTCACGCTTTTGAAATCGTGTAACCAAGTACTACAACAAAGCTCTCTTCCACAACTTCCAATACCGCCTACTTTAGCGGCTTCTTGTCTAATACCTATTTGACGCATTTCCACTTTTACTTTAAACTCACCAGCAAAAGTTCTTATTAATTCTCTGAAGTCAATTCTATCATCAGCTGTATAAAAGAAAGTTCCTTTCTTGCCATCGGCCTGTAGTTCCACTTCACTTAATTTCATTTCCAATCGAAGGTCTCTGGCAGCGGCACGACTACGAGACAACATAGCGGCTTCTCTACTTTTACTAATATGATAAGTTTCTAAATCTCTTTCGTTACTAGATCTTAAAATCTTTTTCATCTCAGGACTAAATTCATCGGTCCCTCTTTTCTTTAATTGTATGCGCACTAATTCACCAGTCAAGGCAATTTCCCCTAGGTCAAAACCATTGACGCCCTCTACGGTAACGTAGTCGCCTTTTTCAAAATGTTGTGCGGTGGTGTTTCTAAAGAATTCTTTTCTACTGCCTTGCTTGAAGCTAACTTCTACTACTTTGCATTGTGTAGCGGCATCGTCGATAGGCAAATCGCGTAACCAATCATGGACATTCAGTCTATTACAACCTCCTGTACTACAGCCTCCATTACTTTTACACCCGTTTGGTGTTCCTGTTCCACAAGATCCACATCCCATATTATGTAAGTTCTACTGTTAATGAATATAAATACCTTGCCTTGCTTCTTTTCTCTGGTTCTATCGCTTACTTGCTAGGCTTCTGTCAAAATTAAGGTTTTGTTCTGAATGATATGATAGAACTTGATGCCCAAGGCCATAAATAGCATTTTGGGGTTGGCATTTCTCTCAATATAATAGGTGGCCTTGTCAATTTCTTGAATAATGGCCTCCATTTGGCCTACACTAGCTATCTTATTGATTCTTAAGGCGAAATCCTTTAAATCGGGGTCTAATGGCAGGTCGGTGCCCAGTATTTTTAAACGAATACTTTGCTCCAGTAAATGGTTAAAATACTTCAAAAACTGCTTCTGCGGCTCCCTGCCCATTTTGCTGGTCTCGTCTACCCATTTCACCTGTGCCACTGGCCCATTTTTCAAAATAGCGTTTAACCATTCTCTTATTTGGCTGAGGTAGTCGGCATCGCTATGTTGTAATAAATGAAGGGCTTCTCTATAATTACCATCCGACATGGAAGCAATCTGTGCTGCTTTTTCTTTTTCAATTTGCCCCTTGCTAATTAAAGCGGCTTCAATTTCATTACTTGCTAATCGAGGCACTTTAATAAATTGACATCTGCTTAAAATAGTAGGTAAAATATTTTCTTCACTGGCAGCTACTAAAATAATAATGGTATTGTCTGGGGGTTCTTCAATTAATTTTAAAAGTTTATTTCCTTCCTTGCCTAAGTATTCGGGCATCCACATCACAAGTACTTTATAAGCACTTTCAAAACTTTTAAAAGATAATTTCTTAATCACTTCTGCGCACTCATCTGCGCTAATATTACCTTGTTTATTTTCGGCTTTAATAAATTGTAACCAATCAAAAACATTTCCATAAGGATAGCCCACAATAAACTCTCTCCACTCTTCAATATAATTGGCACTTAAATTTTTTTGTCCTGGCTTTTCTGTAATGGAGGGAAATGAAAAATGTAAATCGGGGTGCATTAACTTACTGGCTCTATGATAAGCGGGTAAATTTTCTATTTGATCCGGTGTGTAGAAAGTATCTTCTTTAACTGCTGTAGTAGTGGATCCAAATAAATCGCCCGCCGCATTTTCATTGGTAGCAGGAAGACTTACAATGTATTGTGCAAAAGCAATGGCTAAAGGCAGGGTTCCAGCGCCTTCTGGGCCTGCAAATAATAAAGCATGGCTTAGTCTTTTTTGTTCTACTAAGTGAACTAATTGCTTTTTTAATGCCTCCTGACCTATGACTTCGCTGAATAACATGCAACGAAGATAACGGATAGTTTATAAAAGCCGACTAAAAAACAGCCCTAGAGATTTATTTCAAATAAGACAAAATTGACTCGCTATCTGGCTTGACATTGCTTGGAAAATAAGCCATCATTTTGCCATTCTCATCAATTAAAAACTTATTAAAATTCCAGGAAATGCTAGCATCTAAAATTCCATTTTTAGACTTCTGTGTAAGCCATTGGTAAATGGGTGCAGCATTGCTTCCCTTCACATCAATTTTATCAGCTAAAGGAAAACTAACACCATAATTTTTTTTACAAAAATCTGCAATCTCTTCATTAGTTCCTGCTTCTTGTCCGCCGAATTGGTTGCAAGGAAATCCTATAATTACTAATTTATCTTTATACTGCTCATATACTTTTTCCAGTCCTTCGTATTGAGGTGTATAGCCACATTTTGAGGCAGTATTTACAATTAATATTTTTTTGCCTTTGAAGCTGGCTAGGTTTAAGTTTTTACCATCAATACTTTTTACGGTAAAACTATGTATGCTTTGTGCGTTTGTAGTGAGTACGGTGGCCATAAGTAAAATGCTTAATAATGTTTTCATAGGAAATTATATTTTTTGATTTCGTTTTAATATTGAACAATAAATATAACAAAATTATTTAGAAAAAGTTGATTAGATCGTATAAGCGGCAGCCACCACGCTAATGGAATGTGGCCTAGCCTCGTTTAATATATACTTACAAAAAGATTCAATGGTGGCGCCCGTGGTAATGACATCATCCACCACTAAGACATTTTTTTCAGCTATTTGCGATCGGTCAATGATAGCATAGCTTTGAGGGCTAAGCTGGGTCCTTTGAATTCTATCCTTACTGGTTTGACTGATCGCATTTTTATGCTTCAGCACTAAGGGAAGAATTTGAATATGTGGAAGTTTTTCTTGAATGCCTTCACAAATCACCAGGGCTTGGTTATATCCTCTTGCTCTTTGTTTCTTTTTAGATAAGGGAATGGGAATCATACAATCGATATTTTTAAATCTTTGGCTATGGAGCATATCCCTCCCAATGATATTCCCCAGTAGCCTACCTGCTTTTTTTTGATTTTTATATTTTAAAGCAAAAACTAAAGACTGCACAATACTATCCTTGGTAAAAAATAAACTGGCGCCCGCTTCATGCAAGGGTACTCTTCCCCAAAATATTTTTTCAATGGTATTTTTTTCAATGGAAAAAAAATGAGTGTAGGGTAAATTTTTTTCACAGGCTATGCATAAAATATTTTCTGCTTGAAGCTCTTCGCTACCACAATGTATACAAATATGTGGGTAGAATAAATGTAAAAATCCTGCGCTGTATGCTTGAAGACGATTAATAAAGGGTCTAATGAATGTATGCTTAGGCATTGAAGAAGAGCTTATAGGCTTCTTCCACTGTTTCAACTGCCACCACACTAATGCCTAATTTTTTAGTATCAATTCCTTTTTGATTAAAGCTTGAAATAATAATTTTTTCAAAGCCTAATTTTTCTGCCTCTGCAATTCTTTGTTGAATTCTATTGACTGCTCTAATTTCTCCATTCAATCCAACTTCACCTGCAAAGCAAATGCCTTGTGGAAGGGGTAGGTCTTCGAAAGAAGAAAGTAAGGCAAGTATAATGGCCAAGTCCATAGAAGGATCCTCTATTTTTAAACCACCTGCAATATTTACAAAAACATCTTTCATGCCAAAAGCAAAGCCACCTCTTTTTTCTAAGACAGCTAATAAAAGTTGTAATCTTCTTAAATCAAAACCAGTAACAGTTCTTTGCGGTGTGCCATAAACGCTTTGTGTAACTAAGGCTTGTACTTCTATTAATAAAGGACGCATGCCTTCCATAGAAGCAGCAATGGTGCTACCGCTTAAAGCATCATTTCTTTGAGCTATTAAAAAAGCAGAAGGGTTGGTCACTACTTTCATGCCCTCACTAGTCATTTCATAAATACCTAATTCACTCGTACCACCGAATCTATTTTTTAAAGTGCGTAACATTCTATAGGCGTAATGTCTGTCTCCTTCAAATTGCAATACGGTATCCACCATATGCTCTAATATTTTTGGTCCTGCAATGGTTCCTTCTTTGGTAATATGTCCAATTAAAAAAACGGGTGTGCCTGTTTCTTTAGCAAAGCGTTGAAACTCTGCAGCAGTTTGTTTTATTTGAGAGACGCTGCCAGCAGCTGCTTCAATGACATTGGATTCTAAGGTTTGAATAGAATCAACAATGACCACTGTGGGTTTTAATTTCTTAATGGCTTTAAAGATAGCCGCTGTATGTGTTTCCGTTAATAAAAAGAATTGATCGTTTTTAATATTTAATCTATCGGCGCGCATTTTTATTTGCTGAATACTTTCTTCTCCGCTGATATATAAAACCACTTGCTCCTTCATTAAAAGACCTTGTTGTAAAAACAAAGTACTTTTTCCAATGCCGGGCTCGCCTGCAACAAGTATAATAGAACCTAACACAATTCCGCCTCCTAATACTCTGTTTAATTCAGCGTCGCCGCTGTCAATTCTTTTTTCTGATAAACTATTGACCTCGTTGATGGCAATAACAGTAGTACCTTTTTGATTTGTATGGTACTCTTCCCAAGTATTTTCTTTTTCCTTACCGCTATCAATTAATTCTTCGGTAAAGGTATTCCACTCATTGCAAGAAGGACATTTGCCCGCCCACTTGGTGGATTCGTATCCACAATTATTGCAAAAGAAAGCAGATTTAGATTTACTCATAATAGTAAAGATAATTCGATAATCCATCTTTGGGCAGGTATTTACCGAAAATTGACGGTTTCAGTTAAAAAATGGAAAAATGCGTTTTTGTCGAAAAAATTATCTAAAAAAAAGGAGTCAAAATTAAACAAAATTGATATTATTAGAATACTTTCTATGAGTAGCTTTTTAGTATATAAAAAATTGTTTTTAAATTAATTATATATTATATTTAAA
>Ga0208027_1000436_pt1 | contig 9010 bp, 6 predicted proteins | sample Colrivmet1563A02_FD_187685 | JGI IMG/M metagenome (GOLD analysis project Ga0208027, IMG submission 187685) | Estuarine microbial communities from the Columbia River estuary - metaG 1563A-02 (SPAdes) (version 2) | ecosystem: Environmental > Aquatic > Marine > Intertidal zone > Estuary | place: USA...
CGATTAGTTGCATCACGCGTGGCACTTGTTGCACAGAAGCGAATCTTTTCTACTCCACGCTTTGCAATCTCGGCTGCAAACTTATCGACCGCTGCCAACGTGCGAGTAATTGCATCTGGGTGAAACTGCCCCGTTTCATCAACGCCTTGACCTAAGCGAACAATCTCCATTGTGCGCAAAACTTCGCGAAAGCTCTCGCCCTCAATATCTGCAATCAGCAAACGTATTGAGTTAGTGCCGCAATCAATGGCTGCTACTCGCATGGATTGCCTTCCCACCACTTGGGTAGTTTGGCTAAGGCTTCATCGCCCAAAGGGTTCACATCTGGTCCAGCGCAAAGTGAGTGGGCAATAAGTGAATGCAGGCATTTAACGCGGTTTGGCATTCCGCCAGCAGATACGTCTTCTACTTCAGGCACATCAATGCCAAGAGCGGTGCGTGCAGCGATGTAGTCATCGTGGGCTGCGTGATAAGCACCAGCAAGTTCGGCATCAGTTTCTAACCGCTCATTCATTTCGCCCATTAACCCAGTTGTTTCAAGGGTTGAAATTGCTGCCGTTAAACGTGGGCAGGTGGCGTAGTAAAAAGTTGGGAAAGGTGTGCCATCTGCAAGGCGTGGTGGTGTTTCAACTACTGCTGGTTTGCCACATGGGCAGCGGTAAGCAATTGCATGGACATCACGAGGTGTGCGACCTAATTGAATTTCAATGCAATCGAGATCGGATTGTGTTACTTCGCGCAAAGAATCAACCCGCTTCTGTGATGGATGCGATCAGGCGTGCATACCAAGGTTGACCATCAGTTAAGGAGTTTGCGACCTTTGTACCCTCTTCGGTATCTGTGCTTGTTCCTTCTCCTGTAACAATGTATTGACGCTCACCTGGTAGAACAAAGTGCAGACGCTCACGCGCTTGCGACTTGATGTATTCAGGGTCTTGCCACAGCAGAAGTTCTTGGCGCGCAGCATCTAAGGCTTTTTGATCTGAAACTAGTTGGGAGTTAAGCGCACTAATTTGTGCACGTTGGGTGAAGTAGTTTTTCACAGGAGGTGCAATGGCTAGAGCTAATATAAAAAATATTGCCCATAGCGCCAATGCACGTCCTGAATTACGCCGACTTCTAAAACTTAAATGTCGACGCGCCACAAAATCACTTATGCCTTAAAGCGTGGAAAAGCATCTCGGCCGGCATAACGTGCGCCTTCCGCAAGCTCTTCTTCAATGCGTAGTAGTTGGTTGTACTTAGCAACGCGCTCAGTACGTGCTGGTGCACCTGTCTTAATCTGTCCACAGTTAAGGGCAACAGCCAAGTCAGCAATTGTTGTGTCTTCAGTTTCACCTGAACGATGGCTCATCATTGAGCGGTAGTTAGCACGGTGTGCCATCTCCACAGCATCAATAGTTTCAGTCAGCGTTCCAATTTGGTTGACCTTAACAAGCAGTGCATTTGCTGTTCCGCCTGCAATACCGCGCGCAAGACGCTCTGGATTAGTAACAAATAAGTCATCTCCCACGATTTGAATGCGTGAGCCCAGGCCCTTAGTCATATCTGTCCAGCCAGCCCAGTCTTCTTCATTGAGTGGATCTTCAATTGAAACGATTGGGTAGGCATCAACGAGTGAGGTGTAATAGGCAATCATCTCTGCTGATGTCTTTGAGGCACCTTCAAATGTGTATTTTCCGTTGTCATGGAATTCAGTTGCAGCAACATCCATTGCAAGTGCAATCTCTTTGCCTGCTTTAAATCCTGCGATTTCAATTGCTTCAAGAATGAGATCTAACGCTGCGCGGTTACTCTCAAGGTTGGGGGCAAAGCCACCTTCATCACCAACAGAAGTAGCTAAGCCACGCTTTTTAAGAACTGATTTAAGTGCGTGATAAATCTCAGCACCCCAGCGAAGTGACTCGCGGAATGTTGGTGCACCAATTGGAGCAATCATGAACTCTTGAATATCTACGTTTGTATCAGCATGTGCTCCGCCATTGAGAATATTCATCATTGGCACTGGAAGCACGTGTGCATTTGGTCCGCCTAAGTAGCGAAAGAGTGAAAGATCAGCAGATTCTGCAGATGCTTTAGCAACTGCTAATGAAGCACCCAGGATTGCATTGGCACCCATACGTGACTTGTTCTTAGTTCCATCAAGAGCGATCATCGCATCATCAATTAAGCGCTGATCTTGGGCATCAAAGCCAATAATCTCTGGACCAATTTCATCATTAACAAATGCGATTGCCTTTTCAACGCCCTTACCTAAATAGCGCTTTCCACCATCGCGAAGCTCTGCAGCCTCAAATGCACCAGTTGATGCACCACTTGGAACTGCAGCTCGTGCTTGTGTTCCATCTTCTAATTGGATTTCGACTTCAACCGTTGGATTTCCACGGGAGTCAAGAATTTCACGAGCTCCGAGAGCTTCGATAATTGCCATTGAGTTTCTCCTTCGTCACTTACACATTTTGTGCCGTAGACCTCAACGCTGAAATCGCACAATCTTTACTGGGCTAATCCTACCGTGCCTCGATAGCGCTCACTTGTTCGCTTAATTTCAAAGCCTCTTTGCGCAGCGCCGCCTCAGCATCTATTCCATTGGCATGAGCCCAAGCAATAACGGCCAGTAGAGCCTGTCCCACAGCACCCTCATCAGCATCGCCACCGATATCTGCAGTAGATGGGGTGTGTAGATCAACGTTGTATTTTTCGGCGCGATACAAGAGTTTTTCAATTAAAGGTAGGGCTGGTTGTGACATTGCGATTCCATCAAGTGCTGACGTGCGACCTTTTTCTTGCCTTTTTATATCTTCCCAGTTTTGTAAAACATCTTCTGAGCTCTTTACTTCAACTCCAGCAAAGACATGCGGGTGGCGCCTAATTAACTTATCAGCAATGCCCTGGGCAACTTCTTCTATTGAAAATGGATCTGTGGGGTGGTCCTCGGCCATGCGTGCGTGGAAGTAGACCTGCAATAAAACATCACCGAGTTCTTCTCGCATATCAATGCGATTACCAGCAGCAACTGCGTCCACAAACTCATAGGACTCTTCCAGTAAATACTTAAGAAGAGATTCATGCGTTTGTTCTGCATCCCACGGACAACCACCAGGAGAGCGCAGTTGGTCCATAACTTCAACTAAGCGTTGAAGCTGTGAACCCTGCGTCATCTTTTAAAGCTTTACTCTGTTGGAGTAACAGCAGTACCTGCTGCATCTGAGGCAACAACATCTGCAATTGTGGCATCCCACTTGCCATAACGTGGGTTAACAGTCACGCCCAACTCTTTAGCTTTAGCAACAACTAGCTTTGAAATTTGTGCGCCCATATCAGCCTCAGTTACTCCTGCAGCAGTCAGTGCCTGGGTAATCTTGTCTGAGATTAAAATTGCCTCGATATATCGATCAAAATCATTAGGAGCAATTCCTGCACCAACGAGTGCGTTTGGAAGTGCTTCTTCGCCACCTACTTGGTCAATGATGCCTTGGCGGCGTGCATCAATTTCTGCCTTAGAGACTGAAAGTTTAATTTCTTTTCCAACTTCAAGTAGAAGTGCGGTTAATAAGTGAAAACGAAGTTGACCACGGTTGAGAATTTCACCAGTTTCAAGTTGCATCTGTGAAGTGTCTACACCTTGGCGCGCAGCAAGAATTGCATCAATGCTGCCTTGCACTGTGGCTTGTGAAATCTTTGTGCTGCCTAGAGTTGCTGCAGAACCAACTTGGGAACATCCAGTTAGTAGGAGCGTGGTTGCAACGGCTACAAGGGCCAGAATCTTCTTCACTATGAACTCACTTTCGGTGCTTCGCTAAGTTGGTTAACTGCCTCGACGACCCAGGCCAGAAGAGAAGTATCCACTATCTCAGGCTCATTCTGAGACGGATTCCACGCGGGGCCTTTGGCTAATGCAACTAAAACGGTGCGAGTAGCCGGTTTATAGAGAGAACCTGGATAAAGACGTGACAGACGCAACTGTCGTGACTCAGGCAGAGTTAAGGGAGCTAATCGCAGATATTTACCTTGAATAACTACTTCAGTTAACTTCGCAATCTTTGCTTGTGCTCGAAGTTGGGCAACTCCCAACAGCGCTACGGCTTCCTCAGGTAATTCTCCGAAACGATCCAGTAATTCAGCACGGATTGATTCAACATCTAGCGGGTTTTTCACATCAGCTAAACGTCGATAGAGATCAAGGCGCAATCTCTCCCCCGGAACATACTCACTAGATAAATGGGCATTAATTGGAAGTTCGACTTTGCACTCTGAAACCTTTTCTTCGGTTTCAATAATTCCTTGTTTGTAATCTTGCACTGCTTCACCGACCATGCGCATATATAGATCAAAGCCAACATCTGCGATGTGGCCAGATTGTTCCCCACCCAAAAGATTTCCAGCACCGCGAATCTCTAAATCTTTAAGTGCTACTCGCATTCCAGAACCCAGTTCAGTGTTGGCCGCAATAGTTGTTAATCGATCATGGGCTAACTCAGATAGTGGTTGATCTGCTGGATATAGAAAGTAGGCATAAGCACGTTCGCGACCACGGCCCACGCGACCACGTAATTGGTGGAGTTGAGATAAGCCAAACATGTCAGCTCTTTCAACAATAAGTGTGTTTGCATTTTGAATGTCTAAGCCACTTTCAACAATGGTTGTGCAGACCAAAACATCAAAGTCACGGTTCCAGAAAGCCAAAATCACATCTTCGAGTGCGCCTTCACTCATCTGACCGTGTGCCACACGAATGCGCGCCTCTGGTACTAACTCTTGCAATCTAGATGCAGCTCTATCAATGCTCTCAACGCGATTATGTAAATAGAAGATCTGCCCATCACGCAGAAGTTCACGGTGAATAGCTGCCGTTATTTGAGCTTCTTCTGCTGGGCCCACGTAAGTAAGGATGGGGTGGCGCTCTTCTGGTGGTGTAGTAATCGTGGACATTTCACGGATGCCAGTTACTGCCATCTCAAGAGTTCGGGGAATAGGTGTAGCCGACATAGCTAATACGTCCACTGTGGTGCGCAGCTTCTTGAGTGACTCTTTTTGCTCCACACCAAAGCGCTGTTCTTCATCCACGATGACTAGACCTAGATCTTTAAAGGCCACATCATTAGAGAGAATTCGGTGGGTTCCAACAACAACATCAACAGTTCCTGCCGCTAGACCATCAATAACCTCTTTGCTCTCTTTGGCGCTGTTAAAACGAGACATTCCTGCAACCTTTAATGGAAAACCTGCATACCGCTCAGCAAATGTCTTTGTGTGTTGTTGAACCAGTAACGTTGTTGGGACAAGGACTGCTACTTGCTTTCCATCTTGCACAGCTTTAAATGCTGCACGGATTGCAATCTCAGTCTTTCCATAACCCACATCACCACAGATGATGCGATCCATCGGATAGGGACGCTCCATATCTGCTTTCACATCATTGATTGTTGAGAGTTGATCTGGTGTTTCAATATAAGAAAAAGAGTCTTCTAGCTCCCTCTGCCAAGGTGTGTCAGGTGAGAAAGCGAAGCCAGGAGAACTAGTGCGCGCTGCATATAAACGAATAAGTTCGCCTGCAATTTGGCGCACAGCTTTGCGCGCACGACCCTTAGCTTTTTGCCATTCACCACTGCCAATGCGATGCACGGTGGGTGTTTCCCCACCCACATACTTACTTACTTGCTCAAGTGCATCAGTTGGAACAAATATGCGATCACCGGGTTGGCCACGCTTGGCAGGTGCGTATTCAATGATTAAGTATTCGCGGGTCACACCGGCAACGGTGCGCTCAAGTAATTCAACATAACGGCCAATGCCATGTTGTTCATGCACGACAAAGTCCCCAGCGCGAAGCTCTAATGGATCAATTGCCTGCTTGCGCTTGGTTGGCATGCGCTCTGAATCTTTAACACTTCCCTTACTGCCAGTTAAATCCCGCTCAGTTATAAACAGGATCTGGTGCGCAGCACTTTCAAAGCCATGAGCAATGATTGAAGTGGTTAAGTGAACTGTGCCCTTGGTAGGGGTAGCTAACAAATTCTCATTTACTTGCACGGGCAAATCAGCTGCTCTAAATATTCCTGCATATCTCTCAAGCATTCCGTGACCATGAGTTGCAAAAACAACAGTGAAATGTGATTCCACTGCAGTTCGCAGTTGTTCAATCGTGCGCTCAATATCTCCGCGCATGGGATCTATTGCGTTGTAGTCCAAGAACTCTGTGTCATCGGCTAAATCACTACCAAATGGGGAGAGTGAACCTGTTGCCACTTTCTGCTCAGTGATTTCCTGTGCTAACTCTTCCCATGACATATATGTTCCAGAACCATCATGGATGGGTGCCACAGCGCCATGTGCGGCATTACTCCATGAGGCATTGAGAAACTCTTCATTTGTTGCCAGTAAGTCTGAAGCTCTTGATCTAATTCGCTCTTCATCAATAAAAACTATTTGGGTGTTGGCTGGCATGCGAGAAATAATTGTTTCAGTCTCATCGATAAGCAATGGAATAAGTGATTCCATTCCTTCAAAACTCATGCCTTCGCTTATCTTTTCAAGTAGTTCAGCAGCAGCTGGTAATGAATCTTTGAGTTCAATTGCGCGGTGGCGAATGTGCTTAGTGATGAGAAGTTCTCGACAGGGATAAATCTGTATGGCACCGACAACAGGCTTAAAGGTGCGTTGGTCAGCAACTTCAAAGTAGCTCATATCTTCAATCTCATCACCAAAGAAATCGATACGGATTGGATAATCTGCCAGCGGTAGGAACAAATCTACGATTCCACCGCGCACTGCAAATTCACCTCTACGCTCGACTAAATCTGTACGGTTGTAAGCAAGTGTTGAGAGGTGTCGAACAAGTTCATCCAGAGATTGATCTTTACCAATCTCTAACTGCAGAAGTCCTTCTTTACCTAGAGTTGCAATGATGCGGTGGATAGCACCGCGAACAGGTGTAACAACAATCGGAAATACAGATTGATTCTTTTCTAACTCATAAAGAGTTTGAATTCTCTTTGCAACAGTGTCACTTCGAGGACTTAAGCGCTCATGAGGCAGAGTTTCCCAAGCCGGGAATTCGACAACATTGGAATGTAGTTCACTAAGTTCATTAACAAGATCTTCACTGCTACGGCTAGAACTTGTGACAACAAGTAATGGGTGATCTGCGGCGCGAGCTGCCAGTAGAAATGGATAGAGAGGCAGAGGCGCCACAATATGAGATGCATCTAGCTGCGTAGGCAGTGATGAAATTAAGCCGCGCACTGTGCACCTCCCTATAAACGCCGTTAGGCCCCGTTCCCAAAAGGGAGGGGGCTAATGGATTCATTGTAATTTGTTCGCACCACCTACGGCGACCTGAGAGGATTACCCAATGGAAACCAGCGGGTTTAGCGGTGCAATAGCGGCAGATGAAGCTGCTTTGCGTAGCGATGTCCGCAGGTTGGCAGATTTGCTGGGTGAGACTTTAGTTCGTCAAGAAGGCCCAGAGCTTTTAGCTCTAGTTGAAAAAGTTCGTAAGTCTGGTGGCGAGGATGAAAGCGTTGAATTGCTTGCATCATTATCTGTTGAAGATTCAGTGCAATTGGTGCGCGCTTTTAGTACTTACTTCAATTTAGCAAACGTGGCAGAACAAGTGCACCGTGCCCGTGTATTAGCCGATGCTCGCGCTGGTGGAGGATCGTGGTTGGCACGCGCCGTAGATAAAATTGAAACCGCGTTCAAAGCTCAAACACCTGGACATGAATTAAACGTTGAAGAGATTTCTACCTGGATAAATGAGATGTCAGTACGTCCAGTATTTACTGCCCACCCAACTGAAGCAGCTCGCCGTTCAGTGCTCAGTAAATTGGGTCAGGTTGCAGATTTACTAGAAGATGGACGTAATGCTTCGCAAACAGATCGCTTAGCCGAAACTATTGACCTACTGTGGCAAACAGATGAACTTCGTGTTGGCCAACCTGAGCCACTTGATGAAGCGTTGAACGCTTTGTATTACCTTGATGATTTATTCCGCCAAACTGTGCCTGAAGTTCTCAATGACTTTGCGCGCGAAATGAAGCGTATTGATGTTGTGGTTCCAGTTACAGCACGTCCGTTATCTTTTGGTAGTTGGATTGGTGGAGACCGAGACGGCAACCCAAATGTGACGGCAGAAGTAACTACCGATGCCATGGTTCTACAAGTTGCTCACGCAATTCGCGCCACCATCGATGCCATGAATTCACTGCGCCAAGTACTTTCAATCTCAACACGCATTATTGGTGCCACACCAGAGCTGACTGCATCAGTAGAGGAAGATCTAAAACATATCCGTGAATTTGAACCACGTTTCTTGCGTCTTAACGAGCAAGAGCCTTATCGCTTAAAAGCAACAGCAATTGTTCATCGCTTAGGTTTCACTCGTGATCGCCATGCAAAAGGTGCCGCGCACGTCCCTCACCGCGATTATGCAGATACAGATGAACTTCTTAAAGATTTAATGTTGATGCGTGATTCTCTCTTTGCACATAAGGGTGAGTTAATTGCTACCGGCCTTCTTGAGCGCACAATCCGCACAGTGGCAGCCTTTGGAATTACCCACGCAACTATGGATGTTCGTGAGCACTCTGATGCTCATCATCACCTTTTGGCCCAAGTTACTGGTGTTGCTGGCTATGGTGAAAAAACGCATGAAGAAAAGTTTGAGATTCTTACAGCCCTATTAGCTGCTGATACCAACTTAGATGTAACAAAATTGGATGCAGGAGCACAAAAGACTCTAGAGACCTTCTTTGCAATCGCAGATCTCATTGATCGCTTCGGCTCACAAGCAATTGAGACCTATATCGTTTCAATGACTAAAGGTGCCGATGACTTAATTGCTGCAGTGGTTATTGCCCAGCAAGCAGGTCTTGTGAACTTGAAAAACAAGAAAGCTCGAATCGGCTTTGCTCCACTGCTAGAAACCGTTGCAGAACTTCGTGCCTCAGGTGAAATTCTTGAAAAGCTCCTCAGTAATCCTGCTTACCGCGCTCTCGTAGCAGTACGC
>Ga0208027_1000453_pt1 | contig 8903 bp, 7 predicted proteins | sample Colrivmet1563A02_FD_187685 | JGI IMG/M metagenome (GOLD analysis project Ga0208027, IMG submission 187685) | Estuarine microbial communities from the Columbia River estuary - metaG 1563A-02 (SPAdes) (version 2) | ecosystem: Environmental > Aquatic > Marine > Intertidal zone > Estuary | place: USA...
ATAAACATTCAATGGACATTTAACAATAGTAAACCCAGGAAACGCAAATCTTTCAGCCTGAATTGTATAATTAACCCATTCACTTTCCGAAATACAAATTTTTTTAATACTATTATGATCAAAAACATTTTTAAATCCTATTTCCGTTACACACTCTTTAAAAGGATACGGACAACTAAAATGAGAATTATTTTCGTTTATTACATGAGCCTCATAATTGTTAATTAATTTACGCATACATCCTATACAAATATAATGCACTTTACAACAACTTAACACTAAAATTTCATCTGGTATAATACTATTTTTAAAATAATGTTTTTCTAAATCTAATAAAAGAAGAGACGCATTATCGCGTTCTATATCATCTCGTTTATTTATATAATACAACTCTACAAAACAAACGCAACAAGTTTTGTTTGTATCAATACCTATTTGAAAAGTCCCTACGAAATCTTCAGAAAAAATAGATTCTTCATTCATTACATAATATAAATAAATTAAATAATGGTAATTAAATAAACACAAAGGTGCCTTACAGATGACAAACCCATCAGTTCGGCAAGGTACTTTTAATTAGACTGAATTTGTTTATAATCAAATGAAAAAGTAGTATCAAACCGCATTGGTATATTAATAATATTCATATGACTATTATAAAATTCAAAACTAATTGTATTAATAATATAATCTTTACTATAAATATCATAAGGATAATAATCTTGAGAAAATCTTACTACTTTACCAAAATCACTATCCATATTTAAATTTAAACATTGATAATAAGAAAAAGAAGAATCACTTGTATTATATTTTTTTAATTCTATATCATTTACAAATACTTTAACATATAAATCTTCAAAAATACAAGTATTTGGGGGATTTTCTGTAACATACGTTGTATTGTTTATATATTCTGATTTTTCAAAACCTAATATGTCCTGCAAACTACTAACGCAATAATCATTTTTAGGATACTTATCATAAATAAAAGACATTCCAAATATAAAATTTCTTTTAAATTTCTCCCTTTCAGTCAACTCACAACCGAAAAAAATCTTATTTTTAATTTTATTCAAAGTAGCATAAAATTTGTAATCTTTATTTTTATTAATAGATACATTATTAAACAATGTACTCATAACAATCAACAACTGTTCAATCGAATAATACCCTACTGGAATTGTTATTAAAACTTTATTATTTTGCTCAATTAAATACATTTTATTATTATATTCGTTTATATTATACATATTGAATAAAATATTAATACCATCTAAATTAATACTAGTAGCATTTTCTATGTTTAATCTATAATTATATCTACCAGACTGAAATATAGCATGTTTTGAAAATAAATGATGAAAAACCGTAAACAATTCCTCTTCATTGTTTTCTTGACTTTTGTATTTTAAATCACAATTTGTTCTTTCATATTCTTTATTTTCACGTTCGTTCTTTTCACGTTCGTTCTTTTCACGTTCGTTCTTTTCACGTTCGTTCTTTTCGCGCTCTTTATTTTCACGTTCAACTTTTTCACGTTCGTTCTTTTCACGTTCGTTCTTTTCGCGCTCTGTTCTTATACGTTCTTTATTTTCACGTTCAACTCTTTCACGTTCAGCTCTTACATCAGATGGTTCTATTTGTTGTGGAGGTTCTATTTGTTGTGGAGGTTCTACATTGGATTTTTGATCTGTTGTATATTTTTTATACAAATCATCTAAAATCATATTTTCAAAACGAACAATTGTTATCCTATTTAATAATATTAATATTTCTTCTAAATCTATAGATCCTGAAGATTTCATTTCAGTATAGATTTTTGCAAAATTATCTTCAAATATGAATGATTGCAAATCAATAATATTTGATTTATATATATCTATATAATTTATTATATATTGTTTAAAATGTGGATCGTTTTGTAAAATTTTTGTAATAATTAATTCAAATAAATATCCTGAATTTTTTTGAGATATAAATACATTTCTAAAAGATTCAGTAATATCACTCATTTAACTTATAACTATACAATTAAATTTTTTTTTTAATTTTACTTTATTTAAAAATATAAATTGTTATAAGAATAAAATGTCAATTCAAAATCAATTCTTTACATCTTTTATAAAAGGTATTGCAAAAACAACAGGATCTTTAACTGTACTTTCAATTGCAGCTATTTTATGGCAACTATATACACAAGAAAATATTATCATTAAACAAAGACCTTCTGAAGAAACTGACCAAAATGATTTAGAATGTAGTTTTGTTGATTGTACTAATACAACTAATGAAGATACAACTAATGAAGATACAACTAATGAAAATACAAATACAAAAACAAATTTTAAAAAAATTTTTGATAAGATTTAAAATAAAATACAATACAATTAAATAATAATAGAATATCTTATTTAATTGTTTACACGATTATTTTCGTATTTTTTTAGCTTTAAAAGCATCTTTAATTTCAAGTCTAGTATTCATTCCAATAAAATTATTACTATGAATTTTATTTGGATCTTGTACATTCTCGCATAAAGGATGAAATCTATTAATATGGATTCCACTATAATTACATGATTTATTTATTCTTGTATATTCAGGAATTAAATCACTTTTACCACAATCATTTAATGTAATATTAAAGTTAGATTGAAACGGTTTAGTAGGATTATATTTTTCATCAGGACATCTCGAGTTAAAAACATTTTGACCACGTAATTCACTTTCAACATCAACTGCATTTTGGGGAATACTTCTAAACGGGTTTTGCATAAATGGTGAAGTACTATGATAACAAACTTCTTTTGACTCCATAACATTAGCATCTGTTAGTCTTTCAAATAAAGCTGCACTTTCTTGACCCTTTTTTTTTAAAGCACATTCGTCATATGCCGTACGAGTAAATGATGGATTTGACATATCGTTTATATTATAACATTGAAAAAAAAATATTGTAAAAATTATTTAAAAATAAAAAAAATGAATTTTATCATTTATATTTAAAAATTATCATTGACATATACTTATCATTATAATACATTTTATACTTAATGAATACTTTTTTTTCACTTATATTAAAATATACGTTATCAGGTGTGTTATCAGGTGTGGTATCACCACCAGTTTCACCACCAGTTTCGCCATTTGGTAGAGCTAGAGATATTTGCCCAATAAGAAATGGTGTAGCATATTCTGTTGGTGGGTTTCCAGGAACACCGTATCTAGTTAAACCATTTATTGAAACTTTTGTAAATCCACCAGATGCTCAAGCTCGTGGTACAGAATGTAGAAATGACGGTCATTGTATTAGAACATATGAATTTGATGTTAAAGAAACTCGAAAACGTACTTTTGATAATACAATTCCAGCTTGTAAAGCATTTCCAGGAACATGGTTTTTATCTTATAGTGATAGTATTCCAGGTCCTACTATTAGAATGCCAACAGGTCACGAATCGCTAGTGCGTTTTAATAATAAAATCAATTATAAAACTGGGTTTTTTAAACAATCCTATAGTCCTTGTTTAGCAAATGCTGGTAGAGAAGGACGTCCTTTCAGCGTTCATCTTCACGGATCTGCTAGTTTAGCTCCATATGATGGATGGGCAGAAGATGAAACTTGTTTTGGTGAAACAAAAGATTACGTTTATCCAAATAACCGTCCTGTTACAGCTTGGTACCATGATCATGCATTACATATTACTGCAGATAATGCATACCTTGGATTAGCTGGAATGTATCTTATTTCATCAAAACAAAAAGATGGCGGATGTGGAGAACCTTGGAATTTAGAAAATATTGAAGAAAAATTGTTAATTTTAAACGATAAAGTACTAAACAACAGGTGTCAATTACACTCTGATATTTTTGGTGCTCATAAAGATAATTTGTATGGAGATATTAACTTGGTTTCTGGAATTCCATGGCCTAAAATGCCATTAGAACCAAAATGGTATAGATTTCGTTTACTAAATGCTGCTGTTTCTAGACCATATCTTGTTAAAATTAAAGATGATCAACTTAGAGACGTTAGTCAAGACATTTGCAAGGTTATTGCTGCAGATGGTGGATATAGAAATACACCAGTACAATTTCCTACACGTGGTTTATTAATTAGTGTTGCTGAACGTTATGAAATAGTATGTGATTTTACAAATTTTAAGGGAAAATCAATTTACTTATGGAATGATTATGATCCAGTTTCTATGAAAGATGTTCCATATTTTTGTAATAGTCATTTACTTGCAAATTTACAAATTGCGTTGAATACTGTTCAACCTAATCCACCAACTTTTCAAGAAAGTAATATTACTCCTGAACCAGTAAAGCCTATGAATAAAGTCTTGAATCAAACAGATTTAAATACAGCTTTACAAATGGCTAATTCTGGACAGTTTCATCGCGAGTTTAAATTTGGAAGATCAAATGGTCATTGGACAATTAATGGAGAAACTTGGGATACTATGAAAATTGCAGCAAGTGATGTTGGTCAAAATACATGGGAATTGTGGCGTTTTGAAACTGGAGGTGGTTGGTTTCACCCAATTCATGTTCATCTGGTTGATTTCTATTTAATTAAACGTGAAGGAAGTACTGAAGGTGTTCGAACATATGAACAACTTTCACCAAAAGATGTGTTCCATCTTGGACCTAGCAATACAGTTTATACTATTGCCAGATTTGGAGCACATAAAGGTGATTATATGTTTCATTGTCATAATTTAATTCACGAAGATAATGATATGATGCGTGCATTTAGTGTTGTAAATAGTACTGGTAGTCCAAATCCTTTATCAGCTCAACCATTTATTACACTTAATAATATTATTTACAATAATTGGATATACGCCAATCCAATGTTAGGAGAAACAAGTGCAAAGTTGTCATCACTTATGCCTACTTTTAATAGAGATTATTTTAATAATACTCTTAGTAAAAATTTATATAGAATTTTTTACCCACTTCCATCAGACATTCAATTAATGAACGGCACTGATAATCCTTGGCAATCACAATGGTGCCCACTGATGTAATACACGTTAAAAATTAAAAATAATTCTATATTAAATTATAGTAGAAATATGAACATTAAAAACTTTATTTCTTTTATTTTTCTAATACAATCAACTATGACATTCCCGCGTAGAAATAGAAATAGAAATGGTCGTGAAAATGAAATTGAAACAACTTCTTCTACAACACAATCAACAACACAATCAATGTCTTCTACAACACAATCAACAACACAATCAATGTCTTCTACAACACAATCAATGTCTTCTACAACACATACGTGTGCATAAAAATTAAAAGTAAAAATTGAATTTAATTTAAAAATAATAAATTTCATATTATGCAATTTATTACATTAATCCTTTCACTTAATTTCGTTATATGTTTATCATCAAAACGTTCGCGTAAAAATAAGGTAATACGTGTAAAGCTTCCATCTTGGAAACCTAAAGAAAAATTTTACAATCCTCGTAAAGTAGATTGGGTTAGCGTAATAAGTGGATGTGAAGCAGCTTGTCGTTATGAAAAACGTTTATGTAATTTTTATGTTCGTGCAGCTGCTCATGATTCTTTATCAGTATCTGAAGGTTTTGGTGGAGCAGATGGATCATTATTATTAACTGATGACGAACTTAGAAGATCAGAAAATAATTATGATAATTTTGCTTTTTTATTATCTAAAAATGCATTGGCTTTAGCTAAAAAATACGATACATCCGTTGCAGATATTGTCGCTGTATGTGGGGCTGTAGCAACTGAATTTTTAGGAGGACCAAAAATTATTAAAAGCGATCATAATCAACCATTTTTAGTTGGACGTCACGACCGTACAGTTCCCAATCCAACAAACGCTCTTGCACCTGCAAATATGAATACAACTGAGTTTTCAGTATTCTCTAAAACTAAAAACTTAACCATAGAAGAAATGACTGCATTGATGGGTTCGCACACTTTATTGGATGAAAAAGGATGTTTAAACAAAGATAATACTTATTGCGATCCTACAACATCAAATTGTAAAGACATATTAATATACGATTGGTCAAATATATATTATAAAGAGACATGTGTCCCAAAAATTACAATAAACAATCCTCGTGCATTAAGCACATTACCATTACCTACTCGTAATTTTTTTGTACATCAAGATCTTTGTAAATTTACAAGCCAAGAATTTCGTAAAAGCCAACAAGATCTTTTAGACCAAGAATTAGTTGAATTAAATCCAGATCCAAATACTTTAGTTACAAACCAAGAGTTAGAATTGGAAGATGTAACTTGGTATGACGACGTTACTAAAATTGCTAAAAAATGGATGTATACAATTCACGATGCATGGATGGGAAAAGCTTGTCAAGATGATTCTGATTTACCAAAAACTGATTACAATAATCAAATTAGAATTTCTATGAATAAATTTAAAGATGATTCAAAAGAATGGGATACTACTTATATTAGAGCTTATAAAAAAATGATAAATACAGGAGCTATATGGAATAAAAAAGGAGGGTTCCCTATATCTGGGTTAGAATGCAATTCTGGATACGAATCATATATTCCTAAAATCAATTGTAGGATTTGTAATATTAAATATAACACGTGTCATAGATCTTGTAAATGTAAAACAGCATTTAATAATAATGATGCTTTTTATCAATAACTTATAATAATCAATAATTTAAAATGAAAAATAAAAAAATATTGTAAAAATTATTTAAAAATAAAAAAAATGAATTTAATTACATTATTCTAAATTTTTGTAGTAAAAAGATGTTGCTTTCTGTTATTTCTTTAATTATTCTTGCTTTGATGTTTTTGTATTCTTTATTTTCTTTCAATATTAAAAAGCATTGGTATGTTCATTTAATATTAATAGTATTATTAAGTGGAATTGTTGGTACTTTATATGTTTGTTTTACTCGTTACGATTGGACTAAACTTGAGTTTAATTTTGTTAGTCTGTCATTTTTTATTATAGCTAACATGGAATTAATTCTATTAGGTGTAATTGTATTATCTTACAAATTTAAAAATAAATATAAAAATGATACAGAAGATAAATCTAAAAATAACTCGAGTGACATTGTTATTAACATTTCAGATGTTGATCAACCTAAACACGCTTTCTTAATTTGTGCACATAATAGTTCAAATAATATTGAAGAGACAGTTGTTTCGATTAAATCATTTATTAATAGTACACATATATTTATTGTAGATAATGGTTCTACAGAGGAAGAAATTATAAAAACAAAGGACATATGTGATAAGCAGGTCGTGAATTACGTAGGACTTGACAAGGGAAACAAAACCATAGCACAACTTGTTGGATGTTATACACTTATTAAAAAAGGTTACAAGAATGTAACAATTTGTGATGATGATTTAATTTTAACAAAATGGAATAAACAAGATGTTGAAAAACATTTTATTGATTCTAACGTAAAATGTGTATCTTATGTAGTGATACCAACAAAAAAAGATACACTAATTAACAATTTTCAAAGTATAGAATATGCTCTTTCGTCTTATATGCGTTTAATACATGGTAAATTGTCTACTTGTTTTTTTGCAAGTGGAGCAATAAGTACATGGGATATAGATGTTATAATTGAAGTTTTATTACGTCACAACGGTGAATTCAAAGGGGATGATATGCGTTGTGGTATGATTTTACATTCCCTACAAGGTCAAAAGTACTTATCTGACCAAAAGAAACATGAAAATCCTTACAAAATCAAGGTAAGTGAGATTGTTATACACACCAAAGCACCACAATGTTGTATACATACAACCACTTGCGAATGTGGAGAACCTTCTTTGTTCGATCAGCGTGTTAAGTCGTGGGAATTATCTAGATATTGTTTTATAATTGAATATATAAAAGGGATATTCCAAACGGAAAAGTGGATGACACGTATAACATATATAATGTGTATTTTCAGTATTATTGTAGATATTTTTACTTTAGTATCTGTAGGTATCACAATTTATTTTGCTATTTACGAACCATTCTATACAATATTACTATTATGGCAGATGATTACAGTTAATTGTCTATCTTTGATATTGTGTTGGTGGTTTGTTATAAGGGAAATTGATTCAATTGATTTGAAGTGGATTATTATCATGCCATTTACATATTATTTACCAAATATTTTTTACATAAAAATCCCTTCAATGATTTACGCCATGTTTTACCCATTAATATGGACAGTCAAAGAATCATTGTATAAAAGACAAGACGAATGGTGTAAATATATAATTTAATAAATTTCACACATTCTTACACTTCTTATTTTATATAGAATTACCTTGATCTAGATCTAGATGCATCTACTCTAGCCTTGGCTATAGCCTTGGCTTCTAAAATCTGGTCTCTAGTAACAATATCTACATCAGTATTTTTTTGAATAGAGTCACCTAAAAATGTTGGTATTTGTTTACATGGACTCGACAAAAATCCATATTTTCCTTCTGGCTTATCACATCTACTCTTTATATTTGACCACAATTGACCACACCAATGATCTGTATTATTTAAACCTTGTGGATTACATGTTAACAAACTATAATTCGTATTTTGATCCAAATCTCTAAACACTTGTGTTACAGGAGAATTTCTATTTCTAATTTCCTTTACTAGTGTGGTATTTATATCACCACACTTTACATTATCTGCTAATTTAAAATCAGACCTCATCATACAATTAGTTTTGTCACGTGACAAACATTGAAAAGTTTTGTTATCAAGTATACGAACTATAGGTAAAGCATCTCCGATACATCTTAAATCAGAAAAAGGATTTGTTGATACAGTTGCATCCAAATTTTCCATTCTAAAAAACCACCAATAACCAAAAGCAATAACGAATAATCCGATT